>ERZ773139.125-NODE-125-length-101149-cov-6.378371_pt1 | contig 101149 bp, 99 predicted proteins | sample MGYA00580854_ERZ773139 | MGnify/ENA primary metagenome ERZ773139 (study PRJEB29015, sample SAMEA2737809) | human gut metagenome | biome: human gut; feature: human-associated habitat; material: faeces | place: China | collected 2012 ...
AGAGAAAAAATAGCAGCAGAAGCTAGAAAAGCTGGTTATTTAGCCTATAAAGCAGAAATGCAAAGACAAGCTTCTGAAATTGCAGCAGATCCTAAAGCGTATCAAGCACGGCAGGAGAAAAGAGCTAAATCAGAGCAAGAGCGTTTAAGTATGCTTGCTGAGAAACGTAAAGCTCGTATGGAGAAACTTCAACGAGTAGAACTTACTCAGAAACAAAAGACATTAAAAGATCTTGAGCATTTTAAACTGGCACAAGAACGTCGTAATAAAAAGAAACTTGAACGACGTCAAATGTACCTTTCTAAGGGTGGTATACAATTACCCAAAGTAAAGAACAAAGCGGAAATTCGACCTATTGTCGAACAACCAAAAAAACAAGATAGTAGTAAACATCGTTATATTGTGAGAACCCAATATATCGATCAACCATCTCTTACTGGAGATAGAGTTGGTGCTATTGTCTGTCTTCCAGATAAGTTAAAGGATATCGTAAAATATTCTTTCAACAAAATGATGGAAAAAGAATCTGATAAAGTGGTAGGATACTTTATTTATGATTCAGATAATCCTGAAGTATGTATCATGGAGATGGTTAACTCTAAATATCGAGAGATTGACGGAGTTACTATTACTCGTTTACAAAAACAGGATAAAACTGCAGCGTAAGCTGATATTCGTCTATGAAACAGGGGTGCGTCTGTTCAACGCACAATATAACACGTAAATAATCCGAAACTATAAGGGAAAAGTTGGTAGTCTATATAAGCGCTTATATAGGAACTTGGTTCGAATCCAAGACGTGTTACACAAATTATAGCTATGAAAATTAAAGACAAAACCTGTATAGTCTTTGATATTGAAGTTCTTAAGAATATATTTACTTGTACTTGTAAGAATACAGAAACAGGAGTAATTAAAGTATTTGAAATATCTTCTAGAAAAGTAGATATTCAAGATCTCCTTGATTACTTTACTCAGAATTGTTATTTTGTTGGTTATAATAATCATCACTATGATAATCCAGTATTGAATTATATCTTCTCATTATATAGAAAAAGATATTTTGAGTTTTTCAGTACAAGAGAAATAACAGAATCTATATTCAGAATGAGTCAAATTGTAATAGACAAAAACTCTAATTTTGAATTATGGAAAGAGTATAAATATACTAAGAATTTTCTATCAATTGACTTATTAACAATGTTGTTCTCTAAAGCATTACGTGTATCTTTAAAAGAGATGCAAGTGACTATGCAATACAAAAACGTAGAAGAATTTGTAGTCGATTGGAAACAAGATCTTCCAGAGAAGGATATGGATAGATTAATATCATATAATATTAATGATGTGGAATCTACTGAAGAACTTTTATATCGATGTGAAAAACTATTAGATATACGAGTAGAAACTGAAAGAGATTTTGGATTACCATGTTTAAGTCTGGATAGAGTAAATTTAGGAGATAAATTATTACAATTAAAGGTAATGCAAAAATCTGGTCTTAGTAAGGACCAGTTAGAGAATATGAAATCTCCTATGGATCGTATAGATCTAGAAAAAGTTATATTTCCTTTTATAAAATTTAATACTCCAGTACTTCAGAAAGCATTGCAAGATATGAAAAATCAACACAATGTGTCTCCAGGTAGAAAAGGTTATATTAATACTTTTATATTTGGTGGAATGGAAGTAACTATTGGAGTCGGAGGTATACATGGTGACAATGGTTGCTGTTCAATTAAATGTAATGAAGATGAATTATTATTAGATTCTGATGTTAATTCACTATACCCAAGTTTAATTGCAGTATATGAACTATATCCACCCAAATTAAAATCCATTCTTAAAGAGGTATATCCTGAAATTATTCAGGAAAGACTAGAATTTAAGAGAACAAAACAAAAAAATAAAAATGAAACGTATAAGTATATGCTTAATGGAGTAACTGGGAAAATGCAACAAGAAGTATCTTGGTTATATGCACCATTTTCTATTATGCAAGTACGAATTAACGGTCAATTGCTACTTTTAATGCTTGCTGAGAGACTTTTAGATCTAGGATGTAAGTTATATCAGATTAATACTGATGGTATCTTATATAAGATAAAAAAGGACAAATATGATAAACTACAACAAGTACTAAAAGAATGGGAAGAGCTTACTAAGCTTACTCTAGAAACAGAACAATTTACTTCATTTTATCAGTTAGCAATAAATGATTATTTTGGAGTAGAATCTGATGGAAATATTAAGAAGAAAGGATTCTTTCTGACTGATATTGAATTAGGAAGAGGATTACAACCTAAAATAATACCCGAAGCAATTATTAACTATTTTGTTTATAATACTCCGGTAGAAGATACGATTAAATCATGTAGAGATATACGTAAATTCTTACAAGCTGAGAAGACTGGTAAACAGTGGACAGTTGAGTATAATGAACAAATTCAACAGAGAACTAATCGATTTTACGTTAGTAATAGTGGATATTACTTATGGAAATGGAAATTAGATGAAACTGGAAAAAGATCATATCATAATATGCTAAAAGGTCATGGAGTAAAACTTCATAATCGATTATATTCTGATGAAGATCTTCAATGGAAATATTCTCAAGGAGAAACATTCCAGAGTATATATGATGTTGATTATCAATATTATATTACTCAATGTGTTAAAGTGATTGAACAATTAAAACCTAGACAGTTAAGCTTGTTTAACTTTTAACAGAAATTGGCAGAAAATAACAAATCTTTGACAAGCTTTTAAAATTTTTAAGAGCATGATCATTAAACTAGATACAAGTCTATTAGAAATAATAGACAATATATCAATTAATCAGTTAGTATTTTTAAGTCTTGTATTAGATAAGAATCAAAAATCCCATCAAGGTATCACACCACTTATTCGCCTGGTCAGTGATAGTGAAATACAAGACTTAATCGACAGAAATCTAATTCAAAAGAAAGACGATAGTAAAAAGTTAGTGTATAAACCTACTAAGGAATTAGTAGATAAATTAACTCCTAAAGATATACTTTTTGAGCAATTTTATACATTATATCCAATAATGGTTAGTAGACCAGATGGAACTAAAGGCTTTCTTAGAAGTAATGTTAAGAAATGTAGAGATTATTATAACAAACTAGTTAAAGGCAACCCTGATCTTCACAATAGGATCATAACCGCTTTGAATTTTGAGCTTTCCGATAAAGCAATGACTGGTAAGCTTGGTTATATGAAAACTATGTGGAAATGGCTTACTTCACATGAATGGGAATTAATTGAAGAGCAAATGAATATTAACCAACCTGAAACTACTATGTTGTATGGAACAAAATTACGTTAATCCGCTACCGTTTAAACATATATCTACAGCTGCAAGTGAAGCTGTTACATATATACGAAGACGCAAAAACCATGAAATTGAACCACTTAAAAGTAGGTGGAATAAATTCAATGAAATGTGTTGTGGTGGGATTGAACCTGGTTGTGTTTATACAATTGTAGGAGCATCAGGAACTGGTAAGTCTTCGTTTGTAAATACGCTCGAAACTGATTTAATTGAACTTAATTCTAACAAGGAATTGGTCGTACTTTCTTTCTCATTTGAGATGCTTAGCCGTGCACAAGTAGGAAGAAAACTATCTAATAAGTTGCGTCAAACAACTACACAATTGTACTCAGCATCAGAAGATCTTTCTGATAAAGAACTTAACTTAGTTGAGGAGACTGCAGAATCTTTAAAAGATTATCCAATATATTATGTGGACGATGCAGCTACAGTACAAAAGATAGACGATACAATTACATATTTTCAAAATACGATTGCTAAGGATAAATGGTTAATAGTCATTTTAGATCATACTTTATTAGTAAATAGTGATAACTATAAAGATGAAAGAATGATTATATCTGAGCTTGAAAGAGTATTTATCAAAGCAAAGAAAGTTGGTATGACAAGTATCATACAATTATCTCAAATGAATCGTAATATAGAAAATATTGATAGAATTAATAATCCATCGAGTCACTATCCGATGCGAAGCGATTTATCATCATCTGATTCTGTATTTCAAGGAAGTGATGTTATAGCGGTTTTATCTCGACCTGAAACTTTAGGTATCACCGCTTATGGTCCTCAACGACTACCTGTACAAAATAAAGTATATCTCCATTTTCTTAAAGTAAGAGAAGGAGAATTGGCAATACTTGAATTTGAGAATGACCTGAAATATAACAACCTAATTGAGTTATAGATAGGATTTTTATTAATCTTGGTTAAATAAAGGCGAATTATGACATACAAATATAATACAGTAAACAACACGGCAAAGAATAACACAAATCTTGACTATACGATTGATTTGAGTAAGTATTTTACGACAACTACTTCTTCTAAGAAGAGTGATTATACGATTAGCATTTTGGATAAGATTAAATCTATTTTCCCATGGGCTAACAAGAATGATAACAAGTACACAATTCTGACATTGGATAATGCTCCGTATGAGAATTATACAATTTTGGATATTACTCCGGAAGCATTGAATCTGGAATGGAACAAAGCGGCTTCTCGCTTGTTTGATTATATTTACTATACAGAGAATCCCTCCTATGATTTTAAGATTGGAGATATTCCAGTTAAGATCCATGGTAATTATATTCAAGTAGGTTCTCGATTGATCCCGAAGTTTACAAGTTCGTCATTCTTTAATGATCTTCCTAAGAAGGATCGTATTATTCTTTACAATATCTCAATGAACATTAATTCATTAGAAATTGCAGCGTAACTAACTTATAACAAATCTTTTCAGAATTTTACAAAATTTTTCAAACTATATCAAATTCTTTCAAAGTTTTCTGAGAAGTAGATAGACTAACATTATGATAGTATTACCTACTGAGAAAATTAAAGCAAAGGTGAGAAATCCAAGATTTCTTATCTTTTTTGGTAAACCGAAATCTGGTAAAACAACATTAGCAGCTCATTTAGAAAATAATTTAATTATCGATCTAGAGGGTGGATCTGAATTTATTGATTGCTTAGCAGTACAAGCTAGAAATATTAATGATTTAGGTGAAATAGCTAATGCCATTAGACAAAAGAATAAAGAATGTAATGGATATTTCTACAAATATATCACGATCGATAACGCAACACGTTTGGAAGAAATTACGTTATCATATGCTCTCACTTTATATAATCAAACTCCGATGGGGAAGAGTTATAAGGGAGACGTACGATTACTGCCGCAAGGCGGTGGCTGGTTTTATGTAAGACAAGCTGTACGTAAAGTATTAGATATGTTTAGAGAACTTTGCGAGAATTTTATCCTGATAGGTCATACTAAGGATAAACTTGTAAACAAAGATGGTGAAGAACTTTCAGAAATGGAATTAGACTTAGCTGGAAAGTTAAGTAATATAATATGTGGAGAAGCAGATGCTATCGCATATATTTCTAGAAAGAAGAACCAAACCATTGCATCCTTTAAAGGTGGAGAGAATATTACTATTGAAGCAAGAGCTCCACACCTAAGAGGTCAAAATATTGTTATCGCAGAAAGTGATGACGAAGGAAAAATCTCAGTATATTGGGATAAAATTTATTTGCCAGACCAAGAATAACCAAAACATAGAAGAAGATGATTTATAGTTCACAAAGAGCACAAGCTATCCAGAAAAAAGATATTGCATATTTAGCAGCTGGTATCCATGACAATGTAGTATTAGAATCAATTAGAGTAGATAAGTCTCTCAATGGTAATAATTTTATTGAGTTTAAATTCGTTGCAAAAGATGGTAAATTTATGACTCATACAGAGTGGGAACCGTCTAAATCAGACAACATGTCTGATGAAGATTTGCAAAGAAAATGTGATAATCAGTTTGCAAGAATTGACCAGATTCTTGAATGTTATTATCCAAATCCTGAAGATAGAGTCTTTAATGGCGAAAGCTTTAAGGAGTTTATTACTTGGGTAGCTGAAAAGCTTAACAATGCAGATAAGTCTACATTGCTTCGTATTAAAGTAGTATATAATAATAGTGGTTATACTACTCTACCGAAGTATGCAAAATATAGATTTATTGAACCGATGACGATTGTTGATAAAAATGAGTCTGTTATTGTCAAGTTGAATATTGATCAATTTGAGAAACCAGTAATTGCTGATTTTGAACAATCGAATCCAAATCCACTATTATCTAATGAATCATTTACCGTAGTAGATGGAACTTTAGATAATACAAATAATGCCGATCCTAACGGATTGCCATTTTAAAAATATAAATTCTATTTGCGCAATAGAACGAAGACTATGCAGCCTCTGATTTTATCACGCAAGCATACCAGATCGTAGGCTGGCACTGACCACACAGGGGGTATTGTAAAAGGTGGAGCAATGTCTAATGGTTAGATTCGTGGGGATCGTTACCCCACATTGCACTTATTCAAATTTATATCATATGTATGACTCTAAAAGAATTAAAAAACAAGATAATCCTATTACTTTGGATTATATCTTATCAAAAGTCACAGAATATGATATTTATGCTAGATATCTAGGACAATTTAAAGTTGGATTTATTTATAATAGTCCATTCAGAAAGGATAAGAATCCTTCATTTGGAATATTCCGAAGTAAGAAGACTGGAAAATTACTATTTAAAGATCATGGTAATGGAGAATGCGGAGATGTAATTAAATTCGTAGAGTTATATACTGGTATAACTAATTATAATGATCTACTAAATCAAATAGTAAAGGATATGCAAATTACTAATAATACGGTATTGCATAGTAATAAAGAAGTAGAGAAATCTACTGAAACAGTTATTGGAGTAGTTAGACAAGATTGGACAGATATAGATAAACAATATTGGTCACAATTTGGGATTTCTCTAAAGACTTTAAAGAAATTTGGTGTAAGTAGTATAAAATATTATTTGTGTGATGGTGTAGTAAAGGGAGTGTATAAGGAAAATAATCCTATGTATGCATATAAAGTATATGATAGATTCAAGATTTATAGACCTTTAGCAGATAAATATACTAAATGGCGTAATAATTTAACTCCATATGATATTCAGGGATATGAACAATTACCTAAAAAAGGTGATTTACTAATTATTACTAAATCTATGAAGGATGTTATGTGTTTATATGAAATGGGTTATACTGCAATATCACCAGCTTCAGAAAGCACATTTCTTACTCCAGATGTTATAGATGCACTTAAACTTCGATTTAAGCGTATTTTAATATGTTTTGATAGAGACGTTCCTGGAGTTAAAAATATGCGTAAGATAAGCCTTAAAACAGGTTTAAATGGATTCTTAGTACATAAGAAATTCCAAAGTAAAGACATATCCGATGCTATTAAGAATAATGGATTGGAAGTAATTAAAAATTGGCTAAAAGAAACATTAAGTTAATATGTTAGGATCAGAAGTAATTAAACAAATTCAGAACTTGATAGATGAATATGGAGATTTACCTATCGAGATTAGTTTAAATGGATCAGATCAAGAAGAAGTAAAAGAAATTTGTTATGGAGGATATGGTAAATTTTCTAATAAACCTGATCGTAAGTATATAACATTATTATCATTTATACAATAACATTATGAGAATATACTATTGGATTTGGGGTGACCCATCAAGTAAAATAGAGTTACAACCATATTGTGGTGGAACCACAGTAGTAGCTGCTGATTCAGAAGAAGAAGCTAAAGAACTTATTAGAGAAAAATATATACCAGAATTTGGATCACCTGTATTAGATATAGATTGCATCTATAAAATTATAGGAGCCACAATGGACATTGAAAAACCAAAAATATTAATAGAAGAAGGATATGTAGTATGATATGGTTTACTTCAGATTTACATTTCTTTCATGATCGTATATTAGAATTTCATCCAAAACGAAAAGATATGTTTGGAAGTACTGTTGAAAAAGCTAAAGAAGCTATGATACAGTTATGGAATTCTAGAGTAAACAAGAAAGATACTGTATATATTTTAGGTGATCTTGCATTTGGTGAAGTAGAAGATAAAAGAAAACTATTTCAAAGATTAAATGGTAATAAAGTACTAATACTTGGTAATCATGATAAAGTACCAGATCATTTAAAGTGCTATTTCAATCATATTACTCAGATCAAGAATATTAAATTTAAGAAATCCGTATATAATTTCTTACATAAAGATCTAGAAGTAATAATGTGTCATTTTCCGATGTTAAGTTGGGAACACAAAGATAAAGGATCTGTTATGATACACGGTCATTGTCATGGAAAAGTAGATCAAATAAATACAGATTCTAAAGAATTAAGAGTAGATGTAGGTATAGATGGAAATCTAGCTAATTATGATCTAATATCTTTAGAAAAACTTGCAAATCATCTTATAAAAATAGAAAAAGACAATAAACATGGAATGGTTAAATAGTACACCAGACTTAACATGGTTGCAATTAATTCTAATTAGTTTTATTGGAAATCTTTGTGGAAGTTTACTTTGTACATATATTGATCGTTATGAAGCAAAGAAAAACAAAAAGAAAGAAAACGATAAATCAGAAAGTTAAAAATGCCACACCAAACATATATGATGGTATTGAATTTAAAAGTAAACTTGAAACATATGTTTATAAACAATTAAAGGCTCATAATCTTAAAGCAGAATATGAGCCTATTAAATTTGAATTAATACCAGCATTTACATTTTGTGGTAAAAAGATTCGAGCAATGACTTATACTCCAGACTTTATTGGAGATAATTTTATCATAGAGGCTAAAGGAAGACCTAACGATGTATGGCCATATAAATGGAAATGGTTTATGTGGTCATTATTAAATAAAGGATTAGCTGAGAAGTATAAATTATTTGTAGTACATAATCATAAAGAAACTGATGAATGTATTAGACGAATTCAAGAACTATAAGAGAAAGTTTATACAAATATCTCCTAGAACTGCAATTCTTCTTCACATATTTTCAAAAGATAGTGATGACTTTGAAGATATAGTATTACTAGATAATGAAGGTTATAGAGAGAAATCGTATTGTACAAAAATTTACAAAGACGCAGCAGATCAGTTCTTTAAACAATTTGAAGGAAATGAATGTCTATGTTTTGTAAAATATTTAAGAGATAAATGTAATAAAATGCTAAAAGAGCACGAAGATAAAGTACAAAAACTAAAACCAAATAAAGATAATGAAGAACATATCTGAAAATACAATTAAGTTATTTAAGAGTAATTATAAGTTAGCTATTTCAGAACTCGAAAATAAGATTTTAGAGAAAGAAATGGAACTTGATAACTTTTTTAATAATGATAATATATCCAAAAGTAAAAATAGTTATACAGTAAGTTTATTTTATACTTATTATGATAAGAATCTATTTAAGAGATATCATGAATTGAAACAGGATATTACAAAATATTATAATCTGTTACAAGAATATAAAACAACTTATGATAACTTTATTTTAGGATTAGAAAATGAAAGTAACAGCAATCAGTGATTTACATGGTAATCTTATTGATATAGAACCATGTGACCTACTATTGATATGTGGTGATATATCTCCATTAGAGATTCAAAGAGACTATATTCAAATGACAAAATGGATATTTAATGAATTTCAAGAATGGATAATGAAGATAGATTGTCCTACTGTTATACTTACTCCAGGTAATCATGACTTTTGGTTTGAGAAAATGATTAATCAATCAAATACTTATCTATTTAACAAATTAATTATATTGATTGATGGAGAGGAAAAAGTATATAATAGTACTGATGATAAATGGTATAAAATCTATGGAACACCTTGGTGTAAACAATGTGGACCATGGGCGTTTATGGCTAATCATGCTGAATTAGCTAAGAAATACGAAAAAATACCAAAAGACTTAGACATATTAATGACTCACGAAGCATCTAATCTTGCAGAAGTAGGAACTACCCATGACAATGGAACTGAAATACAGTATTGTTGTGCTGCACTAACTGACGAGATTAAACGAAAAAAGCCAAAGTATGCTCTGTGTGGACATGTTCATACTGGGAATCATAATATTACAGCATGTCCTGTATATAATTATGTATTTCAAGAGGAAACAGAATGGACTAATGTACATGTAGCGAACGTAAGCATACTTGATGAATCTTATTCGATTTATTTTAGACCAACAACATTTGAACTATAACTTAAAAAATTTACGATTATGAAGAATTACGAATTAGTTAATTTACAATTAGACGAGCAAAATATGAATAATGATATAATGTCTCAGACTGAACAAGATATTTATTTTGAAGCAGATGAACTAAATGACATTGCATTCGTTAATGAGTTAATGGAAGCAGATCGTTTAAGTAAATTAGAAGAGTAATTATGGATATAAGTATACCTTATTACGAAGATAACACTCGTATAAGTAATAGTAATATCGGATGGTTCCTAAAAAAGGGACCCCGATATCTAAGGGATATGCTAGATGGAAAAATTGAAGGATTAAAAGCAAGTTTCTTAGATAAAGGAACTATGATTCATGAATATATTCTTCAACCAGAAGAATTCTGGAATGATTATATTATTTTAGACTTTGCAGTACCTAAAGTAAAACAACAAAAAGATCTTCTAGAATTTTATTCTACTGCAAGATTAACCGATCCTTTTGCTACTGAAGAAGATATATTATTAATGAGTTATAATGCAGCTTATAGTAATAATAAATCTATCGATAAAAGAATTCAAGAAGCAAGAGAATTAGTAGAATTATATAAAAACTACATTGAATACTTTAGAAATAAAGATAGTAAGAAAGTTATTTCTTTTGCTGATTTGGCTCTTCTAAAGACCATAAAGCAAAATATGCAAGAGCATAAAAAAGCAAATGAGATTTTATTTGCTTATCCAAAAACATTTGAAGTTCACAATGAATTTCATATAAATTGGGAATTTCCAAATGCTTCTAAATTAGGAGATTTTCCTTGTAAATCTTTACTCGATAGAGTAATGATTGATCATACAAATAAGAAAGTAGTACTCGTTGATATTAAAACTACAGCTGATGTGTATAATTTCAGACATTCTATAGAAGAATTTGACTATTGTAGACAATTAGCTTATTACTGGTTTGCAATTTATTGGTATTTTAAAAATGAATTAAAACTAGATTTAGAAGAATATACACGAGAAACATATATAATAGCTGTTCAAAGTCATGACGGTTATGAAGTAAAGGTTTTTAATATTGAAAATCAATACATTGAAGCCAAAGTGTGTGTTATTGAAGATGCTATTAAACGCATAGCTTGGCACAAAGATAATGACTTATGGGATCATATAAAAGAATATTATGAAGGAGATGGAGCAGAACTACTATGATTATTAATAAATATACAAAACATAGTATATTTTCACTTCCTCAAATATTTTATGATACCTTTACAAAATATGATTTGAAAAATAGTGAATTTGTAAATATGTACACAAGTGATATGAATAATCCACTACTTTCAAATCATATTTTTTTAGTATTTCATAATACTAAAGCTTACTTAATAGAGAGATTAAAGAAACATAGACTATATTATTGTGATTATACTTTAACAATAGATAGAATTAATTATAGAGTATTTGCCTTTAATAAGGCTTATTCAATTCATTCCATAGTAAACAAGATAGATCTTGGTTTATATGAACGCTTAGGATATCAAGCTAAATTACAAATATTAAATTTTTGGAATATTAGTGTTGATAGTAAAGTTCATGAATACCTATTTAATCCTCTTGCAAAAGTAACAAAACCGGTAGGTGAAAGTATATCACTACAAGATTTAAAATATAGAAAAGCCCCAACAGCAAAAACTGAAGGGGCTTTATTATAATGGCCGTTAAAATTTTTGTGGCTTTAAAAGTTAAATATTGAAATCATATTATCGTAATACTCCATTTTTGATCTTGGATCTTGTGCTTCCCATATACTTCTTAAAGGAGTGGCCTTAATTAAGGATCGTTGGAATCGGTTCATACCCTTGTATGGACCTTTTTTTATCTCCTGTGTGGGATCATTTAACATCATTGTAGTTAAATCACCCCAATATTGTAAAGTAGACCATGCAGCAGTAGGAGTATTAAGTAAGTTAATTACTTCAATAGGTAATATGTTACCACGTGTCTCTAATGAAGCTCTTAGAGTAAGATACGCTGCTTCTTGTTTCCACCAATTACGTTTGTCATCATCTGCCATCGCTCTTACTAAAGAAGAAATGATCATAAAACCTACTGTGGAAAATAAAACTTCATAAGTAACTCTTTTAAGACATCCTTTTTCGAAATCGTCCAATTCATCATAATGATTTTGATATAGTTCCTTTAATTGATCTATTTTGTTCTGATTAAAGTAATGTCTATATACATATTTAACTGCAGCTGGTACTTGAGCTTCGCTCCACATGCCTGTAGAATAGTTAAATTGACGTTTAGTTAAGAACTTAGTTTGTAAGTTAACCAAAATAAAGTTACGGAAGATAAGTAACAATTGTCCAATCACAGTTGCATGTAATTTACTTCTATCCAAATCTGTTAATTGCGTGTCAATTCTGGTGCCTACTTGTTTTGCCGTATTTCTAACTTTGTTTATAGTAGCTTCATCGAGAGATTTAGCGTACTCTGGTTTTATTACTAGTTTGTTGTTTTTAACTTCAAATGCATCATAAAAAGTTACACTTAGAGTATTCCATTTGGCATTGCCTTCCTTTTTACTCTTAAATCTTCTTAGGAATTCGTTTTTATTTAAGAATTTACCAGATTCAGGATCATATTTATAGTATAGACCAATTGCCAATGCCATTTTACCTTTTGTTACATAATCCGACATTTCATGTCCAAAATACCAAAAGTGCTGATTTAATGCTCTTAAAAATCTAGATTGATTAAGTTTACTAAAGGTTTGAGCATTTTCTCTTACTACACCTAAATACTCCATATAACATAGAACCTTGTCTTTGTTGTTTGAATGACCTATGTTCTTTATTGCATTCGCATATGACGGTATGATTAATTTTGTTGCTTGTGCAAGTTCCTTATTTCCAAAGTATATACCAGAGATTGCTTCGAGTCTATTTTGTATTTTGTTTGTAATAAGACCAGTAAGAATCACATTCATATTTTGAGCTATGCCTTGTATTCTAGTGTATGCAGCTAAATTAGCAGCTAACTTACCAACACTTACTGTCACATGTTTGCCTTTTGGTAAAGGAACATCTAATTCTAATGCATTCTTTTCCATACCATATACCAATTGATCTAGTACAGATTTTAATTTATCATATGTCTTACTTTCCAAACCTTGTATTCTACCACCCTTCTTATCGGTAAAATCTGTACGACTAACAAAATCAAGAGCTACTTCTAATTCTGGGGCAATTTCACTCATTTGTTCATAATTTTCTGCCATTTTGTAATAAGCAATGACAGATCCTACTATATCGTTTGTTAAAGCGTCTGGATTTGATAACATCTTAATATACCTAGTAGGTATAAGTTTAACAAGTGACCCATCTGATCGTTTAGCATTTTCCAACATATATGCATTATCATCATCCTTTACAGTGTAAGTATCTTCTATTGCATACGCTAACCCCTTTAAAATATTGTCCTTACTTCGGATTTGTGTCCATGCCCCACCTTCTATTTGTGGTAGTCTATATTTATTTTCATACTTTAAGAATTGAATCTTAGAATTTGATAATTCCATTACATCAACAAGTTTATCATAAAGCTTCTTTAAGTTTGAATCAGAAGTTATTTTACGATAATTTGCACTGTTGTCATACAATTCAGGATTTGGAATTCTTGTTTCTCCACGATCTGCATATTTAGTAAATCTTTTATCGTAGAAAGGTGATTCTTTATCGATTTCAGACCAGGATCTGTTAGGTACTTTGCGCATGTATTTAGATCTTAACTCTTTCTTCGGAACTAATTTCTTCCAAAAAGAAGCTGGTACAAGATTTCCTTCATAGTCATATCTAGCATTTATAGAAACCCACGCATTATATTCAGCTTGACCTAATTTTTCAACTCTTTCTAATTCTTCATAGAATCTAGGGTTTACTTCCCATTCAGCTATGTCCATTACTTTGGATTTCTTTGATTTATCACGAGTTTTCAAACTTTCCTCAGAAATCAATTCATCATAAGTATTAATCCACGACTTTACTTGGTCAGGCATGCTATCAACATCTACTTTACCATCTTCTCTGGTGTAAAGTCTTAACATGTTCTTTCTAGCCGTTTCATATAGTATTTGATCATCAGATTTATTTGTGTTTGATGAAAGAGTTTTAATATCGTCCCAGAATTCTTCAATTATTTGATCAACTGTATTGCGTTGTTCCCACTTAGCAAATTTCTCTGGACTTAAATTCTTCTTTGCCTTTTGTAGAGCTTTATTAAACTTTTCCATATTTGGAGTATAATGTAATTTCTCTCTTAATTTTTCATTATACTCTCTCATTTCTATTGCTATTTCTTTATCTAATCCAACTTTTACTGAACCATCTGGATAATATGGATTAGCTAAATTTCTACGTCTAGTTTCTAACTCTTGTAATTTTAGATAATCTTCATCGGATAAATCTTCTCTGTGGTAATCTCCGTTCTTATCAACGGTGGTACTTAACAATAAATTTATTTCCATATTTATGGAATCTCTACGAGATCTTGCTTCTTCACTAAGACTGTTAGTTAGCTCGTAATACTCTGGAGTAAACTTACGAATTGTATGTTTAGCTTCCCAATCATTATTTGCTTTATTCCATTTCTTTAGTTGCTCTGGATTCAATAAACCAGGCACTTCAGCAATATCTTTATCTCCAAATCCTAACTTTTCGGCTAACTTTTTTTGATGTTTCAAGTAATCTTGATAGTGTTGACCGTAATTTAAGTCTCTTGTTATAAAGCCTGTTTTATGACCATCTTTATTTTTTTCATGCATATAAGCTAACTTAGATTTATCTACATGTGATAGTATTTCTACAAGCTCTTTACCTACTTCTAGTTCTTTTTCAGCAACATTATTTTTAGTATTAACTATCTTGTTAAGAATTATACGTACTAACTCACTATTAGAATATTGTGTACTACCTGCCCACTGATCCCATAGATTTATATCCACATCACCTTCATCTAATATTTTTTTAAGATGATCTATAGTAAATGAACCGGCTTTGGTTGCTTCTCTAATAAAATTATCTTTAGCAACAATGTCTGCTAAATTGTTATAGTTTCTTACTAATTCATAGTAGTCACCTACAGTCCTTTTTAAGTTTTGTTTTGTATCCTCAACTAATTGAGGATCATTTAAATAGTCAAATGTAGATTCATCATCCAGCATGTTCTGGATATTAGTAGCAATGTTACCATAAAAACCAATATAACCTTTCTTTATCATATCTAATTCTGCAGAAGTTATATCTAGCGGGTTATTGTACTTTTGGTTTTCATTTACTTTGGTTTGTAAAGCCTTTACTTCATTTAATGCAGATATTACATCACTTGCCATATAATCTACAAATTCAAAAGTAGCTTGATCGTTTTCCAATTGATTTAATTTAAATTCCAATGCTCTTAGTTCATCTACTTTCTTACTGTCACTATATTTTGCATATTGAATATCTTTTATTCGCCTTGACAAAGCTTGAATAAGTTTATTATACGTTTCATGTATTTTTTTTGGAACGTATGATGGGTTATTTATTTTATCTGAATTATTTAGCAACACATCTATAGATACTTCCCCATCATTATTTAACACAATATTCCTTATCTGTCTAAATTGTGCAGAATATATTAATGACTTTGTTCGTATAGCCTCTTTTTTATTACCCTTGAAATGGTTAACTAAATCTGAAAAGAGTTTAGATGGCTCCCCATTGGGAGCCTTATCTAAACCATAACCATTGTTTTCTGATAATACATAATATGCAGCGTTTTCATTACCCAATATCTTTGTATATTTCTTGAGTAAAGCTGCAACCTCTTTATTTTTAATATTTAAACACTGCATAATTATTCACATTCTTTTCTACGTTGTTTACCATTTGCTGTTAACTCATCAATTGAATCCTGCAAAGATGCATTTATTGCTTGTTCTTCTGTAGCTGGTTCAAATTCTATATCGTCTAATAAATCTTCTTCAGCTATTTCATTTCTCATGGAAACTTTCTTTTTATTTTCAGCTTCTGAATTTATTATAACAAAGTTTTTAGCACGTGACACAGCTACATATCTCAACTCGTTTCTTAATTGCATTACATCTTTACCATAACCAAACGTATCAATTTCATTGGAGAGTATTAAAACTTTACTGTATGTACTACCTTGTGATTTCCAAACAGTTTGTGCGTACCCATAATCAATTGCTTTTCTAATTTTTAACCTACCTTGATTGTCTTCTAAATTCTTGGTAATGTTTAATTCATTATCAATGTTAAACGCCATTTGAACCAAATCTCTATATTTAGATATTTGCTTATCCTGTTTGGCTTCTTTAGCCATTCTCCACAATCTGTCTTTATATTCTACTATTTCAAATAGCTTAGAATCTGGTTCATTTTTATCAATTACAGTAATCTGGAAGTCATCCATAATAGTACTGCCAGTAGGTCTGATTGATAATTTGAATGCTTTAAATTCTATATCACCTTTATCAGTTTTAAACTTGACAGTAGTGTCTGTTATATTTTGAATTACATAATCCCCAGAGTTTACTAATTTATAAGATCCATCAGGCTTTCTAAGTTTGTTAGAATAACCCATTATAATATCACCTTTTACAAAGGGTTTAGCAAATTTTCCATATCTCAAAGATCTAATTTTTGAATTATATGCAGATACTGCAGCATTTGTAGCAGTTAAAACTCTAAAATGTAAAGGATCAGCATTGAACTCTTCAGAAGTTACAATTTGTTTTAGGTTTTCATCTATAACTGCATCATCAGAAGTATATAACACTCCTTGACCTTTATCATTTATGTCAGTTTGATAACTCAAGCCTTCACCTTGTCTAAGTCTGGTGGCTTCTTTTAAAATAGGATTATCACCCGTTCTTTCTACTTTGGTTAAAGTTATTTGAGGTACTCCATCAGATGTAAATACTTTAGAAATATGATCTGATTTTACAGGTCTTAATTGTGCAGAATCCCCAACATATATCACACTAACACCATCTTTAGCTACGATTTTCTGAATGTATTCATACAAACCGTCTTGCACCATTGAAGCTTCATCAATAATAATTAATTGACCTGGTTCATATTTCACTTGATTCTTAGATCTAAACTCTAGTTCTCTTAAATCCAATGAACCTTGCTCCATTGCTATATCTGTATCCGGAGTAAATCCAAATAGAGCAGAAAGCGTATACACATTAGCATTAGGATTGTTTTGTTTAGTTATAACATTTGCTCTATGAGTAGGAGCAGTATACACAATGTTACCTCTACCAATTCTATTATTCAACCATTTACTAAATATACCAATGATTGTAGATTTACCTGTACCAGCACAACCAGATAAAGTAATTTCAGTTCCATAGTCTTCAATGAACTTTTCTAGTTCATATAAAGCTGATTTCTGTTGATCATTTAATGAGAATGGTAAATTGATCTTAAACCCGTCATTAAATGTAAATACATACTCTTTTTCTACTTTCTTAGCCTCTTCGGATGCTTTTGGTAAATCCTTTGCAAGTAAAGCAGCTTCATCAGTAAAACCAAATTGATTAGCATAATCTAAGAATTCCTTAGTAGTATCAGTAATTGCTGGTTGTTCTACATTAGTGTCAGAAGTAACAAATGCAGGCGTGGCGGATTGTTCAGATGCAAATAAATCCTGTTGAGTAGCATCAGAAGTTCTTAATTTAGTCAAAGGTTTTGTAACTAAAACTTTTACAGACTCATCTCCACGTTTCCATTCAATAACATCACCAACTTGAGCTTGTTTCCAATAATCCAAATGCCCTTGTGATTCATATCTTGTAGTTGCTGTCCTTTCTCCATTTCTAACTGCTTCTATAGTTGATTTGGATTTTAACCCTGGTCTGCCATGTTCTCCATAATCAAAAGTCATATTACCTTTAAATTTAGCTGGAACAGATTGATCAGGGGCTAACTCATATTCAATTTGCCATGCTTCATTTATTTTTGGTAATACTTTGGAATTAAAATATTCTGTAGACCATCCTTCCTTTTGAGACCACGTTTCTGCAAGATTTGCAGGTATACTAGATTGTTTTGAAGGTTGTTGTGATGCTTGTGATTTACTATATTCAAAGTTATCCAAATACTGTTGATATGCTGCTTCTGCATCAGTTTCACCTTTTTGAGTTTGATAGTCTTTAACCCATTCTTGATAAGATAATGGTTCAGTTACTTGTTGAGTTTTAACTGTTTGCTGTATATTAGCAAGCATATCTGTATTAAACTCACCAGCTTGATTAAATGCCTTTGCTTGTAAGCTAGCTTTTACCGGAGTAAGATCAGTAACCCAAGTTATTGGTTCTTCTGGCATAATTTCATAACCCTTTGGTACAACATTATTGTACTTTAAAACTGATTTACTACGACCATTTTCTATTAATACATTACCTCTATATGCAATTCCCTTTTTATTAATTAATCGATATACTGGAGCTTCATCTTCATTAATACCTATATATTCATATAAGAATGTTGTTCTAGGATCATTGTTTCTATCTAATTTTACTTTTTTAAATGGTGGATATATAGGTTGACCATTCTGATTGAATGAAATTATAGATTGAGACTTTTTATCATATATGATGCCAGGGATCTGTACTTCTGCCCCCTTCTTGTTTACTACAGTAAAACCACTATCTTCGTGAGGTAACGCCCTATACACAGGTCTACCTTCTTCTTCAATAGTTTCTCTACTAGAATCTAATACATAATAATCAATAGTAGGAACTACGTGATCATTCCACCATAAGTCTTTTATTACTTGGAATACTTTAATATCCTTGACTGCATCATCAGGATTTCGTTCTAAATCTCTAATGTAATCAAAATAACCTATTTCTTCTCTAATTGAATTAGGTACATATCTAAAGATATTGTTCTTACCAAATGCATCCCCAGAAGTATAGAAAGCATACAATGCAAGATCTTTTGCAAAATCTCTTATTTCCTGATAATCGCTATCCCACAATTCTTCCCAAGCTCTGATGATTTCATTTTCTAAGTTATTGTCACCACTCTTGTTTGGTTTGTAAGCAATAAAATCAGGACCATTTAATTCAGTGGTATCCTCCTTTGGTCTATTAAAGATATTATTAATAAGTACATTTTCAAATGAACCATCACTACTTAATAAATCTGGATATTTACCACTTCTTACATCAGATTTAATTTTATCTAATCTCTTAGAAATACTATTTGGACCACCTAACAAACTACTAAGCTTTATTCCATTTTCAGCTAAATACTTGTTAAAGAAACCAGCTTTATATGTAGCTTCCATACTTCTGGTAATATTATTAATGTATGTATCATCACTAATTGCATAACCTTTAGTATAGAACTCTATTAGTGTTCTTAAGTTTTCAAATTCCGGAGTAAGTCTAATCATTGTATTTTGAAAGGCAATTCTAGGGAATATCAATGCATCTTGCATTTTCTTACCTAAGAATGTATTTGAGAATACCTTTATAGGATCTTCAAACACTTGCTGTTCTACCATGAATTGTTTCCATTTATCCAAGAATGCACTTTGTAAACCAAAATTATTACCAAAGCGCTTAGTATCAATTTGAGACAATGTAGTTAATTCAGACAAAGATCTTGAGAATGGGTTAAGTTCTTGATAAGTCTTCATAATGAGCAACTGATTATAGTACCAATCAAATGTTTCTTCTTTTTTCAATTGCTTCTTTAAGTAATTGACATCGAACATCTTTGCTCTTTGTTTAGCACCTACACCTTTATCATTTAAAAAGTCTAAAAATTGATCATATTTACCTTTAGATAAAGATTTTGCTTTCTCAAAATATGTATTCCAGATGGTTCTATATGCTAGACTTTCAGGATTTTTATTTTGTGTATCTACATTATAAAAGCCAGAGTATTTATCGTATTCTATTGCAAAGTCTTTTAATATTTGTTGAGGTAAGAAATAGAATGTACTTTCACCTTTACCAGATCTTATCAAGAAGTTAGTCATACTAAATGTTAACTTCCTTACATTCAATCGAATGATGTATGGATCTTTTGCAACGTCCACATGAGCATTGATTAATGCTGATAACCAGTCAAGGATATTAATCTTATTTCTATCATTACTCTGGATACCATACAAATTACTTATACCATAGTCTCTTAAAATTTTATTTGGTTTAAATCTTAATTTGACCAATTGAGTAAGAACTTGATGAGCATTTGCTAATGCAAATGGACCAATACCAAATTTACCACCATTCAACTCTGCCTTAGTTCTACTCTGGAATGCTGGAGTAGCATAATACAATTGAGATTTACTTGTACGTTTACCTTGACCAGTTATTGTATCTACTTCTTTAAGAATAGTATCTTTTAAGTAATCGGTTACTGTATCCAGTGGTTGTCTGGCTTCTGCAAAGTTTAATGGATTAGAGATAACGGATATATACATATCAAGAAGCATGTTTTCATTTGCTTCTTTTGAATTTGCTTCAAAGTCAGTTTTACCATTATATCTTTCATAAACTTTACGAACTATGGTTTCGTCATCTAAACCAACTTCTCTAAGTCTATTAGTATAATCTTCCTTAGTCTCAAATTTGATTCTATTACCATTCTTATCATAGTTATATCTAGCAACGAATAATTTATCAATATCGAAGTCAGAACCAGTAAGAGATGTAAATTCATCAGGTAATGTAATAGTATCACCAATTTGTTCAGGATACAAATCTATTACTTTAAGAGCTGCAGTTGATGCTTGACCTTGAGCAGGAATACGATAACCCATTGCAAGAGCTTTAGAATTCGGACCAACAATATCATGATCTATCAACCACTTTTTAGCTTCACTGAAAGTCTTTTTATCGTAATCAGGAATTATGTGTTTCAATAAGTTAATTGAAATAACACAATCCATAGTACCATCAGTGTTTGCAAATCTTAGCTTTCTTTCATTTTGTGCGTCTGAAGTTACAGCAATTCTATTGTACAATATTGAAGACATTTGAATAAACATACCACCTGGTAAGTTAGTATCAACAATTGACTTATTCAACATTGATATAAGACCACTTTCTATCCAAGAGTTATCAGATAAACCAGAAATTGGTGCAACAGTTTCACCATTTTCAACATCCAAACCATTAATAACATTGTCATTCATGTTTGAACTTAGAGCTTTGCGTTGCATAATTTCAGCAAACCTTTGTACACTTACTTGAGGTTTATCTGGAGTAATACCGAAATCTCTTTCTATCTCTCTCCTACCAGCTTCAGTAATTGCATTATGAGCACCGTTAAAATTATTAATTAACTCATCACCATTATATACTTTACCATCTGGTGTAGTATATTTCCATGCACTTCTGATATTACCCATGGCAGCTTTTTGTGCTTGAGATACAAACATTTGTCTTTCTGCATGGTGAGGATCAGTAATTAACTGGCGTCTAAAGTTAGTTAAAGACTGTTTGTGAGTAGGCATTGACATCAAACTGTCCATGTCTATTTCTTTATTAGTCTTATCTTTATAGATTCTTGATTTAACCTCTTTAGCCCTTTGTCCTACTTTTACTGCGGAATCAAAAGCAAGCATGTGGATATTACGTGATTGCATAACTTCCAACACTTTACCCATATCCCCAGTAGAGAAGATACGATGTACGGGGAACATTGCCATCTTATCAAACACTGGTATATCCCTTTTAGCACCTACATCGTAGTGATCACCAAAATACATGAATTTCAAAGGCTTCAATGTAACAGCTAATGCTTCGGCATATGTATCCATATCTGCTTCGAGATCTGCATTTGGATCATTAAGTAAATCAAATGCTTTTGCTACTTGTGGTGTCCAGCCATCTACTCTACGTACTAGTTCTTTGTAAAACTCTGGAGATATTAGTACTGTGGCATCAGTTTGATTTACTTTGCCTTTAGGGTTAAGATAGCCATCAAATTTATCTCTTACTATAAGATTAGCTGCATCTTCTACATCATTGGGTAAAGCTTCAGAACTATCATAAGTTCTAATTGCTTCATCTAATGTCATGTCATGCATTTCCTGAAGTAATCGTATAGCCGCAGATCTTTTAGCATACTCTGCAATTTGATCAGCTTGTCTACTTACGATAACATTATCTGATAGTGTACCTACGTTCACTTCAGTGAGATCTGCCATTGGATTTCCTTCTTCGTAGTCTATTCTTGGAGTAACACCAGTGGATAATACCTCACGTAAACGTTTAATTTTATCTACAGGATTTTTGTAGTAGGCTGGATCTTTTATAAAAAGTTTCTCAAATTCAATTACTGAAGAAATGGTATTGGCAAAATAATTACCAATCATTTCAGCAGCACCAAGATTTTCGCTATAATTAGAAACTGTTGCAGATTTTTTATAATGTGATGATGCTTCTTCTAATGCCTTCTGTGGTAATGCTAAACTCGTTACACTAGCTATTTTATTACCATCCCATTTAATTATACCTAATTCTTGTGCATAATTTAACTCATCTTTAAATGCATCCCACAGGTAGTTATTCATTAGATTTGCTTTTTCAGCATTACTGAACTTATTCCAATTATTTCTTATTTGAGAAATAATAGAAGTTCCATATTCATTACCACCAAGATCTTCTGCTAGGTCTAATGCTTCGTTAAAGTTCGAAAAATCTTTTTCAAATTCAATACCATTTAACGTAGGTCTTTCTTTCAATTTAAAGAATCCATTGAAGTATCTGAATCTATAACCGTTTCTGTTTCCAGTATCATAGTTCTTTATTTTTTGTTCTTCAGTCAAATTCTTCTCATTCTTGTAATTAAATTCAATAGTATCTAATTCAGTTTCAAAGTAATTGATAAATCTTTTAAGAATCTGAGCATCGAATTTTATTTCACCATTACTTACGTCAAATGGATTTTTAAAGTTGTTTATTGCAGTACCATACAACGTATTATATGTTTGAGAATCACCCATAGTAGGTAAGATAATTCTACCTGCTCTGGTAAATGTCATTTTAGCAATATAGTCTTCAAGAGGGGATATTTCCGTATACTTGCGTCCTTTATCTGTACTTCCTTGTTCTTTAAAATAAACAAGAGTTTCAAACCCTATTTTACCTTTAACGTCTGCATTATTATATAAATTTGTTAACAATACAGAACCCTTGAAGTAATTAGGATTGGTATTATTACCAGTATTGTATAATACTTTGGTAAGTGCTTCTACTGTTGCTGGGTCATTATCCAATCTTTGAACCATGTCAGACAAATAATTGTGTTCTGATATAGGATACAACAATTTACCATCAGTAGATAATACTGATAATTCATCAGAAGAAGGATGCAACATTGCATATGTCTCAGCAAGTCTTCCTAAGAATTTAGAATCAGCATAATACTTTGTAATACTTCTATTGTATTGACCAGGAACTACACCACTTTCTTGAATCTTTGCTAAATCCTTTACTTTGGAATTAAAGAAGAAATATATACCTTTATTGGATCTATCTGATAACATTGAAACTAATGACTCAGTAGAATCTGAATTATAATATTCCTTAGTAAGGAAGGAGTTTAATGATTCTAAATCAATTTCTACTCCAACTTTATTAAGTAAATCAACTATCTTATTCTTAATAGTAATTAGCTTCTCTGGTACATACTCTTTATAAGTTTGACCATTTACTAGTTTCTTGTTAGGTGTAGTTTTGTATTTTTCTACAATCTTTATTATTTTATTGAATTCATTGTTGATTTCTCTAGCTACGAATTCTTCAGACTCACTAACTTTTGCTTTAAATAAGTTATCAGAAGTATCTAATACACCACTATTTGTTATTAAATTGTAATTCCAACCCTCTAATATATTTTTAGATACTTTATTTGCATTCTCATCTTTAACATACAAGTTAGTTTGTTCATTACCGTTTTCATCTTCAACTTTTTCTGATAAAATACCAACTAACTTGTGTCTAGCTTTACGGAATGTGTTTCTAAACTGAGTTTGTAAATTCTCTCTTGCTATTTTTTGAACTTCGTCCTCTTGAATACCTTTCTTTTGTACATATTCATTTGTAATCTTGTATAACTCATTATACAAAGTTTTAAATAATGGTATTACTTTAGCAAGTTTTGCACTCTTGTCCATCATTCCTTTGAATGTGTTTTCAGAGTGAATTTCATTAATAATTGTATTCCAAGATTTATCAAAGTCAACCATTAGAGGTAAGCCTGTAACAGGACTCTTTATTGCAGCAACACCTTGTACTTGAGTCACAGTGCCATCAGGATTTGTTTTTTGTTTCATGACAAATTCTGTTCTAGGCATTGTTGCAATGAAAATCTTTATAGATGCAAGAGCATTATCTTTAACTGAAACAGCCAATTGTTCTTGAATGTAGTTAGCCATCTGATCACCTACATCATTACCAACTGCTTTCTCATCAATCTCTGCATCAATATTTTCCTGCTTATCCACCGCTCTTATTTGATACTCATTTAATTTATTTATAATTTCTGGTTCAAATACAGTATCAAATGTATTGTATATTTCATTTCTAACTTCCCCTTGCTCCTTAGTAATAGTTCCTTTTTCAACTAACTTTGCTGTTATTTCTGGTTTTAATGCAGCTTTCAACACTCCATAATTAAGATTCTGTAAATCATCACGCAATCTTACATTATTTAATGTAAATAAAGCACCTACAAGTGAATTTACAGTTTCTTTAAATTGTGTGTTATTAATGTTTTTAAATTTATGACCTCTTACCTTAAATGGGGCACCTGCACCTTTATATGCAGCAAGAAATTCATTTACAGCAGCTGAATTTTGTTTAGATCTATTATAATAACCAGAAGCGATTCTATTAAAAATATTATCAATGCTGGTATCAGTTCTCCAAACCCATTTACTTATGAAATTTTTAATAGCTTTCCAAGCTCTTTTAAGAAGATTTAATTCAGGATCTACTTTATTTAGCATATACTGTCTAAAGTCTTCTGCTAAAGCTTCTTCTACTTGTTTATCACTTCCAACAAAACCAGTTCTATTTCTATAGAATTCATAGATTTTCTTTCTTTCCTTTGGAGAAATAGTTAATAACGATACTCTATGGAATGCTTCATGATACAATGTACCACGTTCTGCACCTTTCCACAGTATGGTAGAATCTTTTCTAACAAGACCCATAGCATATTCATTACCACCAAGTGCAATAGCATCTTCAACGATATGTAAAGAATCTTCTGGTAATCCTAATTTATTTCTAAACCATTGAATTTCTTCTGGAGTTACTACTTCTGATATGTTACCTGTAACTTTACGAGTAGGTATATCAAAGTCTTCATCAATACCTAAGCTCAAAGGATCTATTTCTCCATCATTAATTATTTTCTTTACATATGATTCTTCTTTCGAAGATGGTTCCGTATTTGTAGAATTACTTAATTTTATGTCTGGATGATTTAGCAAAAATTCTACAAAGGAACTGTGTGTTTTTTCTTCATTTATCCAATATTCATTTATATCCGATACATTGAAATTCTCAAGATACCATTTTGCTACTTCTCTAGAATTTCGATCTGTAACATCTTTTGCTCTATCTTTTTTGAATTTTTCAGAGACCAGATATTCTTGTAGTTTTTTGGGCACTATTTCATTAACTATTCGCTTTCTTTGATCAGGATTTAAAGGTACATCATAAAATGCTTGATGTTCTTCATTCCAAGAAGAAGCATTCCAATGTTTTCCATCGTATTCGAGTATACCTTCATTTCCATTTAATTCAAATACTATTCTAGGAGCAATATCATCTGCTCCAAAGATTACTTGTTTTACAACATTAGGAAAATTTTTGAAGGTTCTAGTAGATAATTCATAAATTTCACTTCTCTGTGCTTGAGTTAAATAATAATCATCACCTTGATCAAAAAGCTCAGTTACCGGAATATACCCAGAATAATTTAAATTTGTGACTTTATTTTCAACAGCTTCTTTTACTTCAGGATTGTTGATCTTTCTTGGTATCTTTTGAACATCTTCAGCATATGCGAAAGAATCTTTAAATAGTTGATCATCTAAGTCACTTCTTATTATACCAGCTTTTTCTAATACTCCCATAGTATAAACTGGAGTAGAAGAAATGAAGTCATCCTTAGTAAAGGATACGCCTGGAATAATATCAAGTGGGTCAATAGAATTATGATTAAAATAATCATATATTGAAGGTAATGCCTCTTTTACTGGTCTAAAGAAATTTTTTCTAGCTACACGCCAATGGAATCCCATTAATGCTTCAGCTATGTCTTTTTTATCCTGAGTAGATAAGTTACCAATATTGAATGTTTTTTCACCAATTACCAAATTACTTTTATCATCAATATATAACTGCTTTTCTTTTAACCAATCAAATGTTTTATCTGCAGTAGTTACTTTAGTAGCATCTCCAAATCTAACCATGAAATCAATTAATTCTCCAGCAATGATTCCTGTATCTCCATATTCAGAATTAGGATTAGCACCATAATTAATTAACAAATTGGCTAAGAATTCAGCTTGTTTTCTATCAAATCTTTGAAGAGTTAATTGTAACGGTAGCATTTGATTTGATAAAGTATTGGATTTTGGTGGGTAAATAAACAATTGTCCACTACCTCCTTTACCAGGCAATTTCTCACCATTTGCTCCTATTATATCAGAATCTTTTACAATACCATCACTTATACCAAATGTTACTTTTTCTGGAGTAATATCAGTAATCTCTGTTGGTACTTCTAACCCTTTTACTTCATGAATTGGTCTGAATACTGCTCTACCATCTTTTCTAACAACATTAGGTATTCCTTTGGTTCTAACTATTGTGCTAGGTACTACTACTTCATCATTTGTTGCAGACTCTATTGTAGAAATTACTGCATTTCTAAATCTACGTAAATCTGCTATAGATAAATCATTAGCATTATTAATAAGATTAATATCCTCTTCTGTAAGCCTTTCTTTAGGTATGCTAGTTAATTTTGCTGCTAAGAAAGTTCTAGCTCCAGAAGGAGTTTTCAAAGCCATTGCATAATCGCCAGTGCCATGATGAATTAACATTATTATAGATGCAGAATCATATGTACTAGGATCATTTTCTTTATATGGTTTATGCCCCTTTTCTGTATAATCTTTATTTATAACAAACTCACAGAAACTATCATTAAAAAAGTTTGGATCTTTTATTCTCTCTGCTAATTCCTTGCCTGGCTTGGTACCAGGATAAATAGGCGTTGTAGCATCAGGATTAAAGAACAGTGTATGAGATACTTTATCTTGTACCATTTCTTCAATTTCTAAAGATTCATCCAAATCTCTAGTCTCAGAGTCCATATCTGTTCTCCTATTCATTGTGGATTCTGTAGCAATCTTCTTACGGGCCCATTTTACTTGAGATTCTTCAGTTACTTCAGGATTAGAATTGTTATATGTTTCAGATACTTTTTTATCATCCTCGTCTGAAACAGCTTCAGAATTTGCAAGATCTATCAGAGCTTTTTCATCAGCTCGCTCAAATTCTATTTCATCCTCTTCGTCTTCTTGAGTTTCAATAACTGGTTTAGGCTCAGGTTTAGGTTTCCTCTCAGTATCTTCTTGTTTTTTTTCTTTTACTTTGGCTAAGGTTTCTTCAAACTCCTTACTTAACTCTTCTAAGCCTTTAGTAGGAAATTCTTCATCTTCTTTTACTTCCTTCTCTGCTACTGGTATTTTAGTATCAATGTCAGGAGTAGCCCTATCATCCATTATAGGAGTCTTTGGAGATTCAACCTTTTCTTGTTCTACTTTAGAAGCTACTTGATTATCTACTTGAGTTTCGTTGTTAGTAATAGGTTGTTGATTATCACTTTGATTAGCTGCTTCTCTAGACATTTCTTTTGCAGCTTCTGTTTCAACAACATCTTTTGCATTTTCTTCTACTATCTTTGATGACTCATCTGAATTGTTTATATACTTATCAATTCTTTCTTTTATTTTTTTGCCTATTTGTTTTTTTGATTCATCAGAAGCATTGTTGAAATTTATGAGTTTGCCATCTTCCAAAGTATTACCAAAGATTTCATTCATCTTGTGTTCTGCTATTAGAAGATCGTGGTTTGCAATCATTGTGTTAACATAGCTATCAACACCTTTGCCAACTAAATTAGGAGTTGCTACAAAGTTTGGGCTAAATTTAGTACCTTCTGCCAACTGATTTAATTTAACATCTATATCTTTTAATATCTTAGGTATCTCTTTTGATATAGATCTACCAACAGCATTTGATTCATTTGTTATACCAAATTTTTGTTGATTTTCTTCTGGTTTAGATTCAAGTGCTGTTTTTAATTGTTCTAATGCTTGCTTTTGAATATTTAATTTAGTTAATGCTACAGCAGTAAGCTTTTCTTCTGGAGAATAATGGTTTAACATTTGATCATTTTCCAGAGTAGTATAGAAATTATTATCTGCTTCTTGTGCCTGATTAGCATTGTCAAGTGCTTCTTGTGCATCTATTGTTGCCAAGTGTTGCAACCCAATTAAAGTATTATATTCAGTAGTCCCAGGATTGTAACCAATAGTTTTACCAATGTTCTGATTTACTTTAGATTTAGATAAACTAAAGATATTATTTGCAGTAGCTATCTCATCATTTAAATCTTGTTCAGTGATACCTTCTGGTAGATTGTACTTGTAGTTTTCAAGTACATCAAGTACATTTTGTTGATAGTTTAATTTTTTGTTTGCCATCTCAGAGTAGGACATAGCTTTGATCATTGCATCTTTTTTACCAATGTGATCTGCAACTACGTCTCTTACAAAAGAGTTGGCAGTCATGTCTTTGTAAGTCTTTAACCCAGAATGATAAGCAATTGTAGGTCCACCCATGTATAAACCTAATGCAAAACCACCTTTTACATCATTCCAAAATTGTGGATCATTTGCTAATTCAGATTCAGTATCTATTCCAGACAATATTTTTGCAGTACGATAATTTGCATCAGCTAAACCCATCAAAGATTGAAAAATGCTGCTAGACTTTCCATCATACTTACCTGAAATATAATCATAATCAAACACATCTTGATTAGCTTCTTCAAATGCTTCTCCAGTAGCAGAGAAACCTAATCTACCGAGTGCCTTGGCGGCTTGTAAGCTAGCATTTTTTACTGGAGAATTATATGCAAGTCTAGCATTAAATCCAGTATAAGCATCTATAAGTTTATTGTATTTACTTGCTGCAGCTTCAGTTAATTTTGTACCTGTTTTTAATAATGGATTTAAAGCAGTTTTAATTGGAGCTGTTATTATTTTACCCATAGCTTTGCCAAGAGGTGCAAATACTAAAGCAGATTGAGCAACATCCATAGCAGATAATGCCATGTTGTTATCATAAACTCTTTCTAATCCATTTTTCAGGGATCTTTTTGCATTGGCTAAAGTTGCATCATCTATGTTTATTTCTCCAGATATAACTCTATCGATTATTTCATCATCAGAGATTTTAGAAACATCTACATTAGGGTTTTGTTGTTTTAACTGATTTCTACCAATTTCAGCATATTGTTTAATATCAATGCCTTGTTCCTTTAGATTATCTTCAATTCTAGATCTATATGCACCATATACTTGAGCTAAAGATTCTCTATGTCTACTGTATATATTACCAGCAACACTAGCTGCAGTAGCTGCAATTGCACTACCCCACCCAATTAAATTAGATGCAGCACCAATTCCAGGGACAGCGTTCAATGCTCCAGTAGTAGCATAGTGTCTACCTAACCACAAAGCTCCGGTAGCTAAAGCATCTGCGATATAACCATCAACAGTTGCCATAGAAGAACCTGTTAAACCTGGACCAGCGTATAAGAAATAATCTGGGGAATACCAAGGTTTATCTTGAGCTCTTTGTTCCTTTATTCTAAATTCAGAAGACGGTGTATAATTTTCAGATCTTTCTCGTAAATCAGAATATATATTATTTATTTCTTCATTTACTTTAGATCTTTCTTCTTCCCACGATTTTCTAGAATTACTTAGATATTCAATTCTCGCATCAATGTTATCACCTTCTTTTTCACCATATTTAGACAAGATGCTATCGTATTGCTCTTGTCTATCTGCTAATGTTCTTTGGAGTTGAAAGTATTCAGATATTGCATTTTTGTATTCTTCAGAATTCTCATCCAAAGTAGGAATAGTATTTTCAAGATTTTTAAGCTTTTGCTTATCACTAAGAAAATTCAATTCATAATCAATATCATCTAATACGGGGTTTATATCTTTAGCTAGTTTAGCTCTTTCCGACATTAGATTAATTTGATCTCTACTATTCATGAAAGTAGTCCATGCATCTTTTAAGTAGCTCTTATCTTTAAGAGTTTCCTCTGGATTTTCTTTGTCCAATAGATACATTTCTTCATAATCATCAATTGGTGTTTGTTCCAATTCACGATCATATCCCGTTTTAATCTTTGTTAAAGAGGAATGCTGGGCGTTTACTTGTCGTATAGCCGCAGTAGTAGCATTGGTTTTAGAAGGTGTTAAACCAGCATTGTATTTGTCTAATATAGATGTTTCCATATATTATTGTAACAGATTAAGCATAGTTTGATAAAGTTCGATATCAGAAGAATATGATTCGTTATATGAACTATCATATAAATCATTTTGTAGTTTAGACCCACCATGTTCTTTATTGACTTCTTGATCAAAAGTCATTCTTGTCATACCATGTGGATCAATTGGTTCCATTGCATCAAATGTAAAGTATTCTCCAGTAAGAGCTGCACCACCTCTAGTGTCAGAGTGACCCCACGCATCTTCCACACTTTCACCTTTTATTGGCTTAACACTTAAACCAACTTCAGATGTTAAACCCATAGTTTTATTAACCATTTCTTTAAAACTGTCAACATCATAGTTAGCATTTCTTATAGACTGAATAGGTATCTTAACACTAACCCTTTGAAATAATTGCGGTTGGCCATTGGATTCACCTACCATTATTTTGTTTCTAGGCACCTTTATAACATCTTGGAATACTCCAGATTTTAGGTCTTCTGCAAAGTTTCTATTAAGTCTTGAATTATCCTGAACAGTGTATTTTATAGAAGGAACCTTCATTACTTTGTTTACAAAGTCTGTGGACAATATTAATCCATTAGTATCTGGAATAGTAAACCCATTAGTTATAGCATCATTACTATTGATTTCTACTTCTTTAGAAGATTTTATTTTATTGTAACGGTTCATAACTAATCCTGAAGTAGGATAAGTAAGCTCGTTCAACACCCTGGACGCAGTATCATAGTACAATGGTAACTTTTCTTGTTTTACTCCAACAGCTGGGAATATATCAGATTGTTTAGCAAACATATCCCTAACATCCTCTGCATAAGCATTTGCCATAGCTTCATTACTGTAGTTCTTTGATGCAGATTCTTGGTATGCTTTATACATAGTGTTGTATTCTTCTGGAGTAATAGCACCTAGTTCTAGAGCATTAGCAGCATCCATTAAAGTTTGTATCATAGATGCTTGGCCTTCTATAAATGATCTTGTTCTAGTTAGATTTGGATTATTTTGCATTTGACGCTTTTCTTGAACTACTGCGTCATTATACAATTTAGTATAAGCATCTGGATAATCAGTTGGTTGTTCACCATTTTTTCCTTTTCGTGTAGCTGCAACTCTTAAAGCTTGTTGTTCTTTCAAAGCTTGCATTGCATATGGGTCTACTGTAATATTATTTCTAATGTATTCTTGATTATCTATATATGCTCTTTCCATAAAAGCATTTGCAGCATCTTCAGCAGTTGCTCCAGGGTTCTGTTTTAAGTACACTTGCATATGCATTTGAGCCTCAGGAGTAGATAGTATACCACTTTTATTTTCATCCAATATTTTTTTAATTTGATCCCCAGTTACACCAGTATGAATAAAACCATTGGATCTACCCAAATAGCTATCTTTAAGATTATTTACATATTTATCTGTAAGATCTTTTATTGATTGATAACCTAGTGGAGATACATCATTATAAATGCCTGAAGTAAGTGTGTTATAACCAGTAAAATCAACATCGTGCCACAAGGGATTATATTTACCTTCTAGCATTAGACGTTGATTTACTTTTTGTCTCTCTCTTAAACCTTCAGCACTTTGACGAAGCATACTTAATTTAGCTCTGTCTACATTGTTTATTGCTGAATATATCTTAGATCTACCTTCTGCAGTTTTTATCATGTCTAAGTTTTTAGACAGTTCTTCAGCCACAGGCAAAGCTCTACCATAAGTTTCATCATAGTATGCTTTTGTGTCAGCAGCGGATGGAGATTGAAATTCAGCCCATTTATCCAAAGCTGTTGAATAATCTTTTAATGCTTGATCTACATTTTCTTTTGCCTGCTTACCAAGTGTATACAATTGTTCAAATGGAATTGGAACGTATGTATTTATGAACTCTGCTTGTGCAGGATTATCATATCTATTTACCATATTAAACTCTATTTCTAGTTCTTGTTAATAAATTATCCACTTGTTCTTTAGTAAATCCTTGACTTAAGAAATCAGCTAAGAATGGTAGTGTCATTTGATCCCTATTGTATTGATTTTGCATTTGTCTATTTACTTGAGACCATTTACCAAGTTGACTAGTTGCAGTTGCTCCAAAGTTTCTAGCAGCAGCTCTGTTTCTAGCATTAAGATCGTTGTACATATTTTCACTTTGTACAAATTGTTGTCCTAAATTATTAAGAGTGTTTGCATATTCTCCTAAGTAAGCATTGTCAGCATTTTGTTTAGTAGCGTACATGTTTGCATTAGAAGCATACTCATCAACAGCAGCTTGAGTTCTTGCTGCTAAATTAGCACCAGTATTAGCATTAATATTTGCTAAGTTATAATTTGAAATGGCCCTTGATCTACTGTTAGCTAATCTTGCAGGTTCTATATTCATTCTACGTCTAGCCATTGTGCTTCTAATCGCACCAGTATATGGGTTTAATACTAATGGTTCTTCTTCTGGTCCTCTTAATGATTGTAAAGTATTATACACCGTAGGAGCCAACGATAACCAATCTGGTGAATAACCACTTTTTGGTTTACCAAGTGCACGTTTCTTAGTAGCTTCATCTGCAGACGTTGGTATATTTACTGGAGTAACAATATCCTCCCAATCTATTGCCATACTAGTGTTTACTAGTGGCATTGTTGGTTCAGATAATCTTTGAGTAGTAGTTTTAGTAATGTTAGGTTTGGTTGTCTGTTTGGTGGTTACAGAACCAGTAGTACTAGGGATTTTTGTAACCTGTCTATTTGACGCACTTGTATATGTGTTCGTTACAACAGGTTGTGTTATAGTTGGTTGAACAGGTGTATCAACAGAAATCGGCTCATCATTAGCATATGTAACAGCATCCACTCCTTGTGGTGTAGCTGCAGCGGTTTGTAATGGTGCAAACCACGTTCCAGTTGTAGGAGAACCCAAATTTATTGCTGTATTTCTAGCAGCAGCTTTATTATAATTTGAATGACTTAATAATTTACTTATGGGTTGATTGAGTGCAGATTCATGTCTACCATAAGGTACACCACGTACTACAGCTTCCGCACCACTTATGTCCTCATTTTCTCTATTGAAAATATTGAAATTTAAATCAGAGAGCAATTCAACAATAGGTGTATTCAAGAAACTCTTCTTACCTTTACCATCTGCATATGCAGGTATTCCTTTTACTTTGGGTTTAACTCCTTTAGCAGCTTTAACTGCTTCTTGTTCTGCTAATAATTTATTGTAAGCTTTATTAGCATTTATTTTATTTAATCTGTTTGTATTTTCAGCAAACTTGTCTTTGCCTTTGCTAGGTTTTGTCATTTTAGATAATATTTGTCCTTCCTTAGCAAATGTGTTCTTTGTACCAGGTCTTTTAATTTTGTCAGATAACACAGATTCCAAAGTAGACGCATCGACTAAATGATTATCTGTGCCTGGTTGAGTATTTGGAACTTGAACAATATTTCCATAATCATCTCTAACCACTTCATTGTTGTCCAAGTAAGCTAAGTCTGGGAGTATTCCACCATTCTCAAATGTATATGCAAGATCATTATCATCCCAATATTCTCCTTCAGTTTCAGCTGCGGCATTCATACCTATTTTAGTTTTATTGAGAGTTTCTTTTCTGCGTCTTAACGCTTGCATTTGTTTCTTGCGTTTAATTGAACCAATAAGTCCACTTACCAATCCTAATCCACCACCAACAGCGGCGCCAATAGGACCACCTACAGTGAGACCAGCACCGGCTAACGAAGCTGCACTGCCAATAGTACTACCTGCAACATCACCTGTTGAACCTTCTTCTGATAAACCAGAAATGGCAGAGCCAAATACATTAGCTCCACCAAGGTAGTTTGACAACTGATCCATGCCAAACGCATATGCTGGTATAGTCTTTTTATTGTTTTTCTTTTTCATATTATATCATTGAGTATCTATAAGCTGTACTAATGTATGGCACTTTAAATTTATTACCACCATTGCAATCATACTTGTAATTGCAGATGAGATATTTTCCCTTCATTCTATCTTTGTATGATTTGTTAGCCAGTTGTTCTACTTCATTAAGCTTCAAAGAATTACGAGGGATTGCAAATTTATAAGTATCCTCTCTATAATCAATATCTGCACTAGTTAATGTCTCACTAGTTTGTCTTTTTGTAGTAAATAATATCAAATCAAAGTTAGTATCCGTAGTAAAATCACCACCATACTCGACATTATCAAAGGTTTTGGTTTGTGGATAATCTTTGTTAACTACAAATTCTATTTCAGATACCTTCGCTTTGTCAGAATCTAAATCAGCTTGTTCACCACCATTATATTTAAACAGTTTCAATGATTTAAATAAATATAGTTTATCACTAAACTCTGCATAATAGTCTGGATTATAGTTATAGAATGAAGTAAATACTCCTAATTGTTCATTAAATGCTAATGTTTTATCTCCTAGAGTAAACAGAACTTCATTGTATTTCTTATCATAAACTGCAATAGGATCTTTTTTAAATAAGTCTTTATTCTTATTCAAATAAGATTGAACTCCTTTTAATTTAGATACTGTTTGTAACTGACCATTAAAACCACATATCTCATTACGTTTACTATCATACCAGTACACAGTGCTATCTGATTGAGTGTTTGCTCTTAACTGGTTGGGACTTTCACCATTCATTGTAGTAAAGTAGTCATATCTATCTAGTATACCACCAGTACCTAGAGTAAGAGTACCGGGATTATTATCAGTTATAATAGAACGTTCATTCACTGCAACTGTGCCAAAAGCGTCTGTTTGCCAGAATACTAAATTATTTTTAAACAGTTTCATATCATTAATTGGACCAAATCTAGTATCTACATCAAGATAATTAGCTACTTTAAATTTTGTCCACGAATCAGTAACTTCATTATTTGTTTTCAGTTCTGAAGATATGATACGAGTATCTGTTAATAGATTATCTATATTATAGATAGATTTAGCTACAAATTTCTTTGCATTAGGCTGAGCAGAATATGCGTCATTGTATGCATATGATGGAGTATTTTGAGTGTATAAATCTCCAACAGTTACTATATCGTCTTCTACAAAATGATTAGCATATCCATCACCAGCTTGATAAGTTCTATTTATAGATGAATCAGCATGGGTTAATGCTAAATTAATACTTGATTCACATGGTATGAACGCACCTAAAAATAATCTATTTGATTTATTATTATAATAATCATCTGTATTGTAACTAAACATACAGTTATTATAATCAAATATGTTTAGATAAGTATCGCCACCATAACACAACACTGTGGAAACACTAGATTCAGCACTAGCTCCTGTAGTAATATACACAGAATTCTGTACAGCAGAGTAGGAATTGCCACCATAAGCATTTACACTTTGTTTAATATTACATAATGCTACTGCATTTAAATATCTAGCACTTGAAGATCCTGATGCTAAAGATATGTTAGAGATCATATTATCACTTTTGAATATAGCACAAATCCCATGTGGACCATATTTTCTAACATTGTTTGCATCAGTCTTATCTACTTCACCATCTCCTGCAGTTTTAATATTATCCCACACCCAGTTATAATAAACTTTGTCACCAATGGTTACTGCTTCAGCATTATACCAAGGCTGATCACCGTTTGTTAACCAAGGACTACTAGGACCAGCATATTTTGCACTTTCTATTGCAGCTGATTGTACACCACTTTCAACATATAGTCCATAGTATTTAGCTAGTAATGCTGCATAAAAATCATCATTATTTATTACAACACACCCACCAGATACATAGCCATTACTAGGTTGATTACCTAATGTTTTAGTTGGTTTTATCGTAGTACCATCGTACTTTATAGATCTAGCATTTGCTAATACTTTTGTAGCTCCAGCTTCTGTAATTCCCCAATCACCGTCCGCAGTAATAGGAGATGTCATATATCCTACCTTTTCAACTGTTTGAAACTTATCAATTAATGCATCAGCATTTTCTCTGTTGACTGCTATTTCTGGAGATACAAACATGAAATAATTGTTAGATTGTGTATCTGACAAGTTAAAGGTATATTGGAAATCTCCATTATTGTGGGTCTTTGCATAATAGCCATGCTTATTTGAATAAGCTAGATATGGGAATGGTGTTAAGATGTTAGAATCTCTATCATAATTCGTAATGCAACTTACTACTCCTTGAGCTAATATAGTTCTATCAGATAGAGTTCTTTCGCATCTAACTATCTCATATCTTACTACGTCTGATGGTAAATTCTTTACTTCAAATTCAATACCAAGAGGTTTAGTAACAACTGATAAATTAGATCCATAATCACTAGCCTCATTGGAAGTAAAAAACTTATAACCAGAATCTTTATTAGATGGCATCCTTATATCACCTATCCAATGTACAGGGGATGCTAAACCTTGTTTATTGTATAATACAATACCAAATCTATAGATTTCATCCCTCATATATCCTTTTACTTTGGATTCTATTTCAGCATTAGAATAGTTTGGTATCTTATTACCAGATGATAAACTTATTGAATTTGATTTGTCATTTCCCTCGTAGTTGATATCTAGACTAGTAAGAGATCTTGATGAGGCATTAAATGTAAATTCTTCATTTACCATTCCTCTTGATGTGGTAGATCCATCTTCTAGCAAGTCTGTAGTAATAAACCTATAAGACACATTCTTACCTTTACCACCTTGTATATATCCTCCTGTTGGAGAAGTAGTGTATTTATAAGCACTACCATCAACATTAAATGGGCATATACAATCATGATCTTTAGGTATATTTGTAGTAGTTAATGCAGATAAAGCAAAGTTTAATGAAGAGCCAGAGTTAGATAACAATAATACATTGCCAGAAGAATTAGCTCTAAATGCTCTAGCATCATATTCTACATCCCATGTTTCCTCAGTAAGATTGGCAGCAAATAGCCTATTATCTTTAGATTCTATTACTTCAGGTATAAACGTATAATTAGCTAATGAATTAAATTCATCAATACTTAATTCTGATACTAAACTACCACCTTTATCTTCATAGTTTATTACAGAACCAGTGCCAATAACTATATCATCTACTATAGATATTACAGGTACTTCATTCTTTGCCTTATAAAATAAAGAGATTATTCTAACTCTATCAAATCCAGTGCTATTATTTCTTACCTGTAACTTTATGGACTTACCAGTATTTTGTCCTTTAGAACTTCCTCTTACAGCATTGTAATTAGTTTTTTGGTCTTTATCACTCAAATGATAAAGAGGAGTAAGTGGAGATATTGCAGATTCTGTACCTCTTACTTTGAACAATTGATAACAGTACTGTATCATTCCAGATTCTAAACTACCTGTTCCAAATCCATTAAATTCAAATGGAGGTAATGCAGCCTTTGGTAGCATTACTATAGTATCCGAAGTAATAGATGAATTACTAGATATGTGATCATCATCCACATTGATTACTTTAATTTGTGAATGACCATCTGCCCAATATACTTTTACATTATTACTTGCTTCCCATCTACATACACTACTAATTGCAGCAACATTATTAGACGAAACTGTTATATCTAAAGGTCTATTGGTTACTACTTTCGTTACAATTGGTTCTTCTTGTGATCTAGAAAAATCAATTCTATATACATTATTGTTATTTGTACCATTAATCTTAGTAAAGACAATCGCCCAATCTCTTACTGTGGTAACATGTATGATAGTTTCACCAGACAAATTTGAAGAAGGTCTACACGCTAAAAATCCTTCTATATTTTGCATTGCTGCAAAAGAAGATCCTTCATTCGTTAGTATACGAATGTTCTCTGCATATATATACTGGTTATCTTTCAATACGGAATAATCTACGTCCATACTAAGACCCCCAGAAAATGTATTTGTTTGTCTAGTAGCGTTCATTTGCGTTATAAATTATTTGTCTTTCCCCAGTATGTGAATAAAAAGTATTGTGATCTCTAAATTCTGGAACGATTTTATTCCAATTATTTTTAATAGACTCCATACCATCTTCATTTGGCATCAATGCCTCAGCATATGCTTGGTTTCTATAAAAATTCCAAGATCTTCTAATATCGTAGTACACTTCTCGATTTAACTTACCATTCAAATACTCAGGATACTTCAGTTTCATTGTAACATACCAGTATATAGCCTCAGTATAAGAAGTTAAATCTGGTATTAAAGCGTATCCATCTTCATCGGTAGGTATCGCACTGTATGATAATTTTAAGTAACCTGACGGAACATTACACATTATAAATCCAGGTTTGATACTATATTGCAATCCACCACTAGGATTTGCTGTATTGAACCCATCGTTATGTGTACGTTCGTTTATAAGATTTGAAATAATTGTACGTAGATTTTGATTGGTATTTAGTAATTCTAAAGCCTCTGTTTTATCTATGTTACCAATCATATCCACTACCAAGTTAACCATTGTATCCTCTTGTACAATCATATTTGGGTCACAATGTTCACAACAATTGTTGTGTCTACATTCCTTTTTGTGCCCAAGTTCATCACAACAGTCACAGTTGCAACAGCATTTGCCATGTCCCCAAACAGCAAATGAACCTGTAGCTTTCCTCATAGGAAACCAAGGTCCATCACAATTAAAAGAGTATGCAACTTGATGCAATTGATGAAGATCACATGGTAATGATGCTTGATACCCACACAATTTAGTAATTGGAGTACCATCTTGACCAGATACTTTTGGAATAAATTGTGTAACAGCACCAATCTTTTCAATTGCTTCTCCACACCAAGATCTGATGTCACTTATTCTCATGTCATCTTCTTTCAAATCTAGATCAGCAATTATCTTAGCAATTACCGTTTTAATTGAAGTTAATTTTGTAATCATAATTCTCTATAATCTCTAATATGATTTTTGATAATCTGAGCAAGATGCCTTTTATTATCCCTCGTCATTACTAATTGATATTTAGTTTTATTTGGGGTTATCATATTTTGTTTATTCCAATATACTCTATATTTATAGAAATTGGAATGTTCATTTAAATGATAAATAATTTTACCAGCTTTCTTACTCTCAGCATAATCAATTCGAAGACTCTTCCCAGTATACTCTTTAGGTTTGTGTTTTACTATTTGAATGGTTCCCATTCTACAAGGTAACTTAACCTCTTTTCCGTTTTCTATTAACTCATCTCTAAGATATTTAAAGTAATCGTTTATTATGTCTCTAAATACTCTATATTCAACTTGATATAGTGGATTATCTTCCACATATTTAGAATACGAGTCATAGAAGTTGTGTCCCGTATAAGCTTTCGTCTCCATTATTGAACTTTTACATCATTTGTACTATTGTTAGTAGTATCATTTGGCATTTGTAACATCAAATTTAATTCTTTACTAAAGATCATATCTTTAATCGTAGGTATCATGTTTGCAGGAACAGGATATGGTGTATCATCCCTATCAAAACATTCACCAATTGACGTTGGATCTTCTAGAATCCCATCTATTTTTACATACTCTAGATGTTCTGGTCCCACTATGTACAAATGATTTCCTTTAAGATATGCAATATAATCATTGCATGTATATTTTCTATTAATTTGATACTTTGCTTTGGTTTCAGTTCCAACTTGAATCAAATTACCATCTAAGTCTTTTACACAAATCAATCCAGATCCAAAATGTAAATCTATAAACTTTGGTAGTTCTTCATCAGATTTATAATTGTATCCATCTGTAGGGCAATTTCGTACTTTAGAAATATGCAATGGTCCTATTGTTTGAACATACGATTCATTTATGTCTCTACCTTTATCCAAATCTTGTTTGATTAGATAGGCTCTGTATTGATGAATCCATTGTTCTACCTGTATACGTGATAGATTCTCAGACTCGGAAATGTTATTATCCCTAAGTATGAGAAATATATCGTCTATAATTGAATTTAATGAATTAAATGTCATATTCTTCTTCATTTGAGCTCCATTCTTCTGAAGCTAGTAAGTTACTAAATTCTAAGGACGGGGATGTATATACAGGAAATGGATACGTAGGTTCGGTTATTTCTTCTCCATCTATTTTCATATCAGAAGGAAACAATGTTTCATAATGTGTGAGATGCATTATAATTTTAGTATTATATACATTGTATCTTGGTGAATCAATACTCATTTGTTTCTTTGTTTCCTCTGGTATTAGATCATATACTTCTACTGGTATCTCTATAAATTTCATATCATTTCGCTTTTAATGTTTGTAAATAATCATATGCTTTGATACAGTCGTCTTTGGATAGGATATGGTTGTAAATGGCTAAATTCTTTAAGGCGATTTTAGTAAAGTGGTTTCCACTATTACCAATCATTAAGTACTTATTACTACTTGCGATAGGTTGTTCTTCACTAACTAGCATTTCAGACCAATCATCATAATATACACGTCCATCTGAGCAAATAGCCTTTAAAGATTTAGTATTTAAAACTTGTCCTTTACTTGTGTTATTTATGTATATTATCAATCCATTATCTTTGTTAAACACAAATAAAGAAGAAGGTTTTACGATACCCGCAGACTCCATCTTGTCAGACACCAGCTTCCACTCACCAACAATCGTAAATTCCTTATCCATTACAAAATTCGACGAAACAACCTTATCATCCACCCCATCAGTAATCAGATAGCCCGCATATTCACCTTCTTGATTATATCCACTACCTTCTACGAATCCAAAATTGGTCAGCGTAAGATTATTATTATTATTGCCTGCAATATTGGCAATAGTAGCACGATCACTATCCTCATTGGTCTTGCCGGCCACTGTCCACGCTTGATCAAATGAAGAAGGATCAAAATCATCACCGCCTTCTGAAGTAGGGGTATAAAGACCATATTTACGTTGCGCTTGTTCTTCCATCAGCTTCTTATACTGTTCATACCAAGTTTCATATTCCAGTATAGGGCCCGCCACACTTATAAGTTTATCAGTGTCTTCTACATGAGTTGCATAATGTTTCTTCATACTTATAAGTTATTTATTGTTATTGTTATTTGTTCTTTATTATCCACCGCCTTCTGAAGTAGGGGTATAATCTTATTATAAGTTACAGTAGAATTAGATATCCAATCTTCTTTCTCACCATCCCAAGTACCCACAAGAATACATCCCTCTGTATCTTTGGAACTATTACCAGTGTGAATTCTAATACCACTAAAATTAGGAACATTTAGTATCTCTGGTAATATTTTCTTAAACCTTGGTGAATAAGTTAATTTAACTTCATAAGTACCTTCAGGTATTGCAGTTTTACCATAAACTTTTTCTCCTTCTGGTCTCACTCTATCTTCAAGAGTGTCTGCTATGTGTTCCCCATCAACGTACAATTCTCCAATGGTTGCAGAACTACCTAGAAAGATTCTATTTAATTTTAATTCCATTTTATGCAGCTGGCGTTTCTAATGCAGCAACTCTTGCTTCCAAAGCTTCATAATCACCTTCTAGAGTAGTCAATCTAAGATTTAAAGCTGAAATCAATTCCCTTACTTCATTATCGTTGTAATTAGATAGACCTGCAAGTTTAGATTTTTCAGCTGTCGTATAATCTTCAGTAGATAATTGCTTACCTTCCACTTTGTCTACTTTGGATTCTTTAAGAGTTTCCACATCTTGTTTTAAAGTACTAATGTCTTCAGTAGCTTTGTTATTTACCAAAACCCACTTGGTACCGTCAAAATATTTCAAATCTCCACCATTTGCATTAGATGATAAATCTGCCCAATATTTAACAGAAGCAGGGTTGGGTTGAATTGTACTAGCTAGGATATCGTATTTGTTATTGTATAATGTGCTCATATTGTTTAAAATAAAAAAAGGTTGACTAAATAGCCAACCTTTGTGTTTTAGATTTCTTTTTTTATTTCTCCTTCTGGTTCTACTTTTTTGTCTTCAGTAGAATTAGGTGGAGTATTTTTTATTACTTCCGGACGAACAGCAGATACGTTTTGTAAAAGTTGTTTAAGCTCTTTCACTTCAGCTTTTAAGTCATCAAGTTCTTTGAAATCTTTTGTCACATTGGTTGTTATGTCCGAATTTACATTAAGTATTTTTAAGATGTCTTCACATCTCCTCATCTCCTCATCAATCTTACTCAGGCTCTCTTTCTTAATTCTACAATCATCAAGAGACTGTCTAACCATGTTAACAATTTGTGATTTTTCTGTGGCTATAGTAAGACCGATGGATGAATCGGTCATCATTGTTTTATCTTCAGATACTGACAGTTTTCTTTGTTCACCATCACACGAAATCACTAGATCCACGAGCTTACGTCTATTTTGCATAGGCATCGGAAATTGTGTCGGTGGCACTGGTTCGTCATAGGGTTTTGATACACTGACTACCGTTCCTAAACTGTACGTTGTGTTCTTTTTAAAAGTACCTGTTATCTCGAGTACGTGTATTCTGGTACCCGACGTTAACTGAGAGAATGTCATATCTTTATAAGTTTAAAGAATATGGGCAACTCTCATAGCTGCCCATATATCTTGATTAATATATTAAGCAGCTGGTGTAGGAGCAGCAGGAGTATAACTCATTAACTGTATTACATTGTCACATTTGTTAAAATATGCAATGTATCTGTTCCCAGCACTAACTTGTGAACCAGTAATTGGTGCACTTGAAGCATTTACTAAAGGTATATTGTGAGTATTAGAAGCAGTACTTACAGAACCAGAAACTGAAATAAATACAGGTAGACTAGCTCCCGATGCTTCTGCCGTGTGGCGTACCTCTAAAACAATTACACCTTCTTTAGGTAATCTACACCATACTTTAGGACAGATACCTAATACTACATTTTCAGTGGACTCACCTAGTGCTATAGTTTTTACTTTAGGTATTACTAGATCTAAAATATTTACGGTGTTGTTTCTACCAAATGGATTAAATACGAAAGGATACATAATTGCCTCCTTTCTTATTAAGCGCAACAGCTATCGCCGTATCCGTAAGGATAACCGTAACCGTATCCATTTAACCCACCATTACATCCATAAGGATTACATGTTAAATAAGCAGGAACCGGACAAGGTCTAATTTGACTAACGATATTAGAAGTCTGTTGTTGTAGCAATGCAGAAGATTGCAATGCGTTCTTCTCGTCACGTAACGTGTCGATCTTATTCTGCATTTCTCTCATCTCTAATTGACAGAACTTGTCATTGATAATCTGAGTCTGAGCATCTATCTTAGCACCAAGAATGTTGAATCTTGTAGCATTTTCACTAGACAAGGTATTGAAACCTGAAGTAATAGCGTTCTGCAAAGTATTAGTTTGCTGACAGATAGACAATCTGTTATCAGCATTCATCTGAGTCAGATTCAAATTAACTGAATCAATTGAACGTTGAGTTGTGCAACAACAGTCACTAATAGCTTTGATAACATTGCAGTCACCTGCGTTAACTGCATTAATTACTCTTTCTGCAGAGAAACCTACTTCACCGCCAACTTTACCAATTGCATTCTGGATAGAACACAAAGCGTTGTCAATTGACTTAACGTCGCAGTTCAGATTAGTAGATAATGTATTGATTGCATCTTTATTACCATTGATTGCTTGCATCAATAAGTCTGTATTGTTGTTTTGATTACCCATAGCAGCTAAACGAGCGAAATCCGAATTTGTTTCTGCTTGGTTTCCACGACCGAAGCCATTTCCACCCCATCCGCCCCACATCCAGAAGAGCACGATGATGAAGATCCACCACCAACCACCGTTACCACCGAACATGCCATTACCATTGTTCATCATGGCCATTAAAGCAGCGGGGTCAAAACCTTTATTAGCATTCTGCATTAACGCAGCGATACCAGCATCAATACCACCACGGTCTTGTACAATAATTCTTTCGTTTTCTAACATAATGATTTATAATTTAATTGATTTATATATAATTTGATAATTAGAAATATCTAACAGATGTGTTACGTCTATCTCTGGATTCTTTATCACGGTCACGCATTTCTTTTTCACGATCCCCATATTCATACTCTAGTTCATAATATCTATTACGACCAGGTCTTTCATACTCGTCATAATATTTAGAGTAAGGATAATAACGTTCGCTTTCTTTATTTGCATATTCCATTCTACCAGAACGTCTTGCATAACGACCATATTCTTCTTCACGATCTCTGTGCATACGTTCGTATGCTTTATAATCGTTTTCTTCGTCGTCACACATAATGTACACATAGTAGTGCCACATCTTGCCTTCTGAAATGTCTTTGTCACAAAGCCAAGCTTTAGCTAATTCTGCGAAATATTTGGTATTTGCGCTACCAGTCATTGCTACTACTGCTTTATAAAAGTCTGAATATATCATATTCATAGCAACAAACCAGTCCCACTTGTTATGTTTCTCTGATTTTAAGTTTATGCCCATTTGATTGGCAACGGACGTTGTCTCTTCAACCGTCCAGTGAGGTCCTTTTGTACCATCCTCATTTTCCATACCCTCTACTGCGTAATGAGCATGTTCCTCATCAAAATGAGGGCCATTTATAGCTTCATACATATTTGCAGCCAATTCTGACTTCAAAATAGTGAAACCTTTTTCCAACAGACTGCCTTCATGTTTTTCTAAAGCTGTTGCCAACTTATCTATAGCTTCTGTAGGAGATTGATGGCGTTTAATTTGTTCTAATATTTTGTTCAAATGCATAGTTTCAATTTATTTATTGATTAACACTAAATTGAAATGTATTGCAATTATTCTGATATATGTATTACTCTAGTATCTAATACTTGAATTAAATCATTAGAGTTTATAATTTGATATTTACTTATTTTATCTTTTTTAAAATCGAAGTGAATTAATCTTTGAAACCAATTCTTATAACGTCTTCTATAGACTTTATCTTCATATACAAATAAATCTTGATGATTTAGTATTTCCATAGTATGTGTGAACACGCTATCTTTTCTAGCCACTGTGATAGTTGTCAATTGATTTGGTTTTAGCTCTACACAGAAATCCTTTTCTTTCGAAGGGATTATTCTTACTGTGGTATCTCTAATTACGGTCTCAGTAGATGCTACTTGACGTAGTTGCTTATCTTTGATATTTAGCTTCTTTTGTTGATCTCTGGCGACCTTTATTAGACTATCATTAGAATTTTTAAAATCATTTACTGTCAATTCCAACAACCTTGCTTCATTTTTATTTTGATTTGCAATATCTTCCCATACTTGAGCATTGTTCATTGCAATCCCTACTTGTTTATCTAAGTCATTTACTTTCTTGGTAAGTCTGACATTATTAAACAATAGTAAACTAAAAATAACAGCAATTGCTAATTTTACTTTGGAAAATATCATTTTATTTTCTTTACTAATTTCTTTATTTTTGGTAAATCATCTTTTTCTATTGTAATGTCTAAATACTTTTCTCCTTTGCTACGTATGAATTTGCTAAAGATTTTCCACGGTCCAGTAGGATCAATTGCTTGAAGGTTTTCGATCATCGACCATAATTCAACTCCACAGACAATTCCTGAAAACGCTTCTACCAAATGCATGTCTATTGATTTTAATATTTCTGTGTCCATGAGATGGCAACAAGAAATTATCATTGCACAGTTTCCGAATTTCTTTAAAGTAGACCACAATCTTCTAGATTCAAACTTACCGCCACGAGTAATTGATACTCTGGTGCCAAGAATTGCATCTATAAGTATAAATACACACACTACAATTATTACTGTCCATATTGGAGCAAAGAATGTAGATAACCAACCCATTGTACCAGAAAGTAAACAGGCAGCAAATTTAATTGGTCCATCATTAACTAATTCTTTAAAGTAATTCACTGTAGCTACACTTTGAGCTGTTAATATAATATTATTTAGTTTTTGTAACATTACAATAATTTGAGAGGATGTGATTGAAAAACAAAACGCTAACCAATACAAAATTAGCTAGCGTTCTGATATCTTTTGACAGTTTATTTAGTAAACGTCAATAAGGTTTAAAAGTTCTTTATTTATAAATTGACACTACCCTAAGTAATAGCGGTTATTTGTTCACTATTTAATTCATCTTGCATTTGTTCATAAGCAATGAAATCTGAATCTACTTGTTCCTTCAATTCTTTTCTCTTTTGTAAGAAATCTTTGTAAATATCTATATAACTTTCATCTAGTATCCCTAGTAATGCAGCATTATAGTCATTCAATTTCTTTGCTTCAACATCTGTACCCCATAATTCATTAATACATGTTTCTAATATCTTATTAGCAGTTAATGTGGGCCATACAGTTACTTCATAATAAGAATAACCAATATATTCATCTCTTTGTTCCGTTTGTATATCCCATCTATATAAATAGTAATCATTACTATCTCTTTCTATTGTACTGGGTATTTTATCACTGTATGTTCTATTCATATTATTCTGTAGTTGTAGTTATTTCAGCTGATTTATATTTTGGGAAAAAGCAAAGGCGTGAACCGAAGTGACGATACGCACCGGAAGGCGTATCCTTCGTAGCCACGCCAGCGAGGCCCGTATTCGACCCGTTGTCCGCACCACCGCCAACCAGCACCACCTGCATGCGGTTAGCCGATGTGTTGGTGTAATAGTAGTCGCACCAGTAGGTAGAACTACTACCGCCGATCTCCGTAGCTACGATATCACCATCCTCACCTAGGAGCATCTTCTTGGCATAACCATTGGTACGGCAGATGTTGCCTTTCTTGTTATAGCCTGTGTAAGATGTATCGCTGAAGTTTGACGGGTCATCGGTAGTCCATAATATGGATAATCCCGCATCGCCCGTGGTGACCTGTATATTGGCCCCGTCGGTGTATTTCCAGATATGGCCGAACGGATTCTCTATGCCACGATACCTGTTAGCCATCAACGTGGCGTGAGTACCGCCGGAAGCGTTCTTCACGACATATGCCTTCTCTCCCGAGCCGTTCCCGAACTCGTTGGTATAGCCGCATGGGATAAGTGGATTGATCTTGTTGAAGTTAGTCCAATCCGTCATTTGCGTTGGTCCCGGACCTAGGCCGCCTTGTGCGAAGCCGTTAGCGTCCTTCTGGGCGTTGAAAGGCTTCTGGCTGTCCAGCGTGGCGTACTCGACGGCGAATAGCCAGAACAGGGTTTTGTGGGCGTTGTAGGTATACATTTCCCAGCCGCTGCCACGTTTCCTCGCGGCTTGTCGGAATTGGTCTCGGGTGAGGTAGGTGACGGGACAACCTAGCAAGGAACGGTAGGTATCATCCCATTCAGCGGTGTTGTCACCACCTCTAAAATTAATTGAATTAGGATCACTTAATTTACTAGCTCCAGCCGCCGAACATAATAAATTATCGGTTCTATACATTCTGGCTTCATATGTTGAGATATAGAACTTATCTACATGTTTATACCCAGGTAATGGAATTTCAGACAACATCATCCTAAATTTAGTGCCATTAAAATACAATTTATACCAATGTTCAGGTATCTCTGTCATAACAGCATAATCCAAATAGCTTCCACCCCATGAAAGCTCATTATCCAAATATTCTTTAACTCCACCATCTCTATCCAAAAGGCACCTTCTCATCTTACTCTGCACCGGCAACTCCCTATGCAATTGCATATTACCTACTCTAACACCATCAGGACTAGATGATGCAGTATCCCACTCAACACCATATGCGTACCTTTCTTCTAGATCTGGTATATCTTCCCAAGCTGGAGACCACTCGGTCGAAATGTCACCATATTCAAGTTTAATCTTATGGATGGTGGAAGTTGATGTGCCAGTTTTAGGAGAACTAAATACAACCATATGTGTGTTATCAGCTACTGCATCTCCGATATTAGTAATCCATTTAAAAGTCTTACTGGCCTTCCCATTCACAAAGTCAGTCTTACTGAACTGAGCCATAGAACCGACGGCACCAGTAGAGTTATATATAGTGAACATTTCCTTATCATCACCCAATTCTCCAAAAATAGTCAATGTTACTTGTGTTCCTTTAGATATCGGTTCAGTTAGCCAATAATCAGCCATCTCATACTTGGAATTACTCACCTCCTTCCCCGATCCCAGCAACAGGTTCCTCCCGTACACGGGAAGCTTACGATACTTGCCATCATTCATTAAAGCTTTTGATCCGTCACCTGTAGTATGTATTATTACTTCCTTAACATTAGGATCAGTAGAATTATCTGTAACACTTGCCTGTATAGAAATTCCATCAGTTACCGGAATTAAATAATCATTATTAACCTGAGTTTCCACATCTAAATTCTGACGTATCCACATTTGTATAGAACAATGATTAACCCCCATAGTTTGTTGCGCATAAAACCAAATAGAATTATCACCATTGGTGTTATATCCGCCAAAAAGACTTGATATATACTCACCATTATCTCTAATTGGGAGTGTATTAACAAAACCGTTTGGAACCTTCTCTAGTAATGTATTATAGTCTTCTTGAGATATAGATGGAGTATCGCCGTTTGCCACTTTCATGAAGATGTCAAACACTGTACAATCCGCTAAATCAGCTTTAGTAGCTAATTTATCATCTACATATTTTTTGTTAACGTCTACGGTAGGTATGGTAGGTTTACCAGTAAGATCGTTGTAACTACCAGATGTAGCTACAGTAGCCAATATTGGTTTATTCAATATCAATGCATCTCCTTCTGTAGCATTCCAATCAGCATTAACATTTACTTCGGCACCAGCAGCAATGCCATTCAATTTTGTCTTATCTGAAGGTAACATCAAACCAGCTAAAGCAGTAGTAGATGCAGGTAGATCTAATTCTATATTCTCTACTGCATTGGTTACTAAGTTCCTTTTATCCAGAGTAACAGAGATACCTGTTGCTGTAATATTCTTAGTAGCAGCTTCAACTACCTCATTGATGTTTGTAACTTTAGTTTTATCTGCAGTAACATAATCATTAGTACTTAAACTCTTACCTTCTACTTTATCAACTTTAGTATCAATAGCATTATATACCTCAGTAAAGTCAACTTCTGGTATATTTACTACAGACCATACACCATTTTGTCTAGCATACTGTGAACCATCTTTAGGTGCTTCTTCTACTAGTTCCCGACCATGATCACTACTTAAGTATGGTATTTTAACCCATTCCCCATTATATTTTACTTTAATTACCATAATTAAATATTAAATATTTGTTTGCCAATTGTTTTAGCTTCTGTTCTAAGTGTTTGAAAAGATTGCCATTCATCATATCTGGTAATAGGTTGACTGCCACTAAGCAATTGTTCAACCATATTAGATTTTAATGCTGCTTCCTCATCTGCACTATATCTAGTTCTGATAACCTTACTTACGAAAGAATCATAAGTTGGTTCTTCATTGAATTTTAATTCATAATAAGCATAACCATGTATATCTTCAGAATTAATTTCTTCAATATCCCATCTAACAGCCCATTCATTCATTCCTAGGTATTCTATTACTTTAGGAATATTATCACCCTGTACTTTCTTTAATTCCATCATCACTTAATAATTTTTGTCTATAATCTTTAAAATTATAAGATCTTGTAAAGCGATACCATAAATTATGACAGTTTCCATATTTACACCATCCCCAATAAGCTGCCATTGCTGCTAGCCTCTTATTCTTACTTTTATAACTTAATTTGTGAATAAACTTCTTTTTGGTGTCTTTCCTGAGTAAAGTATGACCATGGTAAAATACATAACCAATAAAATCTATACCTCTTGCTTCTACAGGAAATATCTGCCAATTACGTTTTACTTTTAATTTCAAGTTATCAGCTAGATATTTTTCAATCTCTTGTAAGCAATATCTTAAGTAATCTTTATCTGGGTGTAATATAACAATATCATCACAATATCTGTAATAATATTTTATTTTTAATACTTGTTTAATCCACCTATCGAACCAAGCCAAATTCAAATTTGCTGCAAATTGAGATATATAATTTCCAATTGGTAAACCTTTTGGTGTAGAATAAACTACATGATGTAATAATCTTAATAGTTTCTTATCCTTAAATACCTTTTCAAACTGTGAGTATAACACATCTTGATCTATAGAAGGAAAGAACTTTTTAATATCTAATTTTAAACAATATTTTGTGCCTTCTTTATCAGCTTTTAAATCTCTTTTCAATCTCTTTACTCCATAATGGATACCTCTTCCTTTTAAACAGTTAAAGATATCTGCAGTAAATCTACTAACAAGGTAAGGTTCTATAACATTCATTATAGCATGATGGACTATTCTGTCTGGATAATACGGTAGCCTATATATCTCTCTTTCTTTATTACCACGATCGGCGATGATTGTATATACGCAATATTCCGAAGTACGATACGTATCTTCTATTAATGCCTTTTGTAACCGGACCAGATTTTCATATGGATTCCTGTCAAATTTCTTAACGCCGTATCTTTTAGTTTTACCTAATCTTGCCTTTTTGTCGGCCCGGACCAGATTTTCATATGATATTATCCTATTAAATAAATTGCCTATTCTTTTCATAAGCTATTTTGGTGGTAAGACCCGTTCGCCCAATACTACTAGGGTCTCTTCAAAGCACCTGTTATCTTTTACCTAGAGGTAAGGCTGATCTAAGTTCAACAAACATTTATGTAAGTATCTGAAAGTATCTGTTAGTTCCAAAATTTCACTGATATTCGTCTATGAATTCGAGGATGCATTATTAGCATTAGCTATGAAGACTCTGCACTGAGAACCATTATCTGAATTACCTGACTGTTTTTTCAAGTATGAAATAATGTGACAGCAGTCTTACTATAAAGTCATCTCATAGTAATTCTTTTAGATCCCGCCCTTGTTATTAATATTTAATTATCTGTATTACTCAGGACTATGCCTGCATTTTCTTAAATGTATCTGAATCAACTACAACGATCTTACCGTAAAAGGCTAATCTTGCACCGAGAGACGCCCACGAAGCCGAGGACGCATAATTAGCATCCGCCAAGAAGACCCCGCACCGAGAACCATCAGCCGAAGCACCCGACCGTAGAAAGATTCTATTTCCTGTTGGATCAAACCAGCTATAGTCGGAATAGTAAGTAGTTTCAGATCCACCATGTGCTGTAGGAACTACATCACCATATTTACCTTGAGCTATGGCTTTAGTCCATCCATTATATCCATCAGTTGCAGCTGGATTAGGTTCATACCCTACAACTCTGATATTAGTAGCACCTGCTGCTTCAAGCTCTGCTACATCCTTATCTGGGAATGAACCTCCGTCATATACAACGTATTTACCTTTTAAAATGTTTATTCCTTGTACAAACTCCCACTTACTGTAATAGCAGTCTTCAAGTCCTAAGAAGCTAGTTGAGTAATGTGTAGAATCTTCTAAAGTTGCTAGTCTACCATCCTTATTACCTAAAGATATAGTACCACCTGTTTTACCAGCATTATACGGTTTAGTACCGCCAGAACAAGGTATTGATGAATTAGAAGTACTAATGTTAGTAGTCTTGTAGTAAGCACAGAATATTCTGGCTATTGTTGCATGAATTCTATAATCCTGTATACTCCACATTGAACCATTTGCTTTAGCTTGTGTTACAAAGGTTGCTAATGTTTGTGAATGAGTAGATTCTACTCCTCCATCACTACATAACCAATTGAGATCTGAATACTTGTAAGCTTCGTAAACTCCTACTAGTCTTTCAGGTTCTTCAATGTAATCACTATCTATTTGTTGTTCAGATATATATGTTCTCCAAATACCCGGACTTCTTTCAATAGTTTTATGGTAATATTTAGGGAAATGCACCATCATATTTTCTTGGTTTCTTCCAGTATAAGTTACGTCTGTATTATCCGGCCATTTCTTAGAATGACTTTCACTACAATAACTAATCAATGCAGCATCATCTCCATATGGTTTAGCAATACATCTCTTGAATTTACTTCTTAATGATTCAATTACATTTCTATTGCCACCTGTTGCACATGTAGTAGATGAAGCATTTTCATTGTTTTCATACCAATATGCTAAGTTTTCCTCATTAAAATTTGGGTCATAATAATATTTGAATGTGTTGGTTTTAAGATCTAATCTGATACCACCCTTACCATGAATTATTTCTGATCCCCCTTCAGGTTCATTAGTTTGAGTAGTAAGTGAAGAAAGATTAATGTTTATTGATTCCTGCCCTACCAATCTGATCCTAGATTTATTACCATTCCACGCAGACTTAATACATATCCATACTGTTTTATTATTATCTATTTTAGACAGAACTTCAATTTGATTATCTAATAATCCATTTACTTTTAAACTTATAGAATTATATTTATTATTATCATTGAATCTTGATACTTTTATAAATAATTTTTCTAAGGTTGGGTAATTATTATCTCCAGGAACATCAATTTCTACTTCTATATATCCATCAGTTTCAATTTGAGAAAGATCAAGTAGTTTTATCCAATTATAATATGTAACATTATCTATATGTTGATATGTTACAAAATTATACCATCCACCCAATTGAATATTATTTATATGATACCCATCTAGCAAATCAGCATCCAAACCACTACCTGAACCATCATTACCAGCGTGCCATACTTTACTACCATTTACAGTTAAATTCTTTGCTTTTACTTCAAGTGCATTTAAATTAGTGGCATTCATACCACTTATTGTCATGTTATGGGTGTCTGCATTTGAAACACCATACTGTAACCATAACCCACTGGTAGGATTGTCAACAATTCTCCATGCTGTATTTTTATTTGAACTTGACCCCCATATAAAAGCTGAATCTTCTGTAGAACCAGTTGTAGAGTTTAATTTTATATTATATTTATTGCCAGAGACATGTAAATTAGCATCCGGAGCAATTGTACCTATACCAACTTTACCATCAGATGTTATCCTCATTCTTTCGACGTTATTTGCCGAAGTTCTAAAATAGATTTCGTTGCTATTTATATAAGTATTATATCCTTTGGCGGTAAGGCCGTATCCTATATGAAGATTATTAGTATTACTAAGTCCAAAGGCATCAAGGTTATTACCATTAGTATCTTTTACATAAATAGTATGGGAATTGTTCATATAGATGTGATCCACATTAGTCATATTACCACTAATATTTGCACTACCATCAAATGCTTGTCCCCATATAGTTCTAGCAGTAGCTAACTTAGTAGCAGTTGCAATATTATCAGAAGCAGTTAATGCAGCATCAAGCTTAGTCTTATCAGCAGCAGACATTACACCCGCAGTAGTAGTAGTGGCTTTGTTGATTACTACTGTATCAGTACTTGCAGAACCATTCACTGGATTCTTTTTAGATAAAGTAATAGTAGCTGCATTAGCATCTGTAACAGCACCAGTACCACCAGTAACATAATCAGTTAAGTTTGTTACTTTAGTTTTATCTGCATTCGTATAATCATTTGTTGAAAGACCCTTACCTTCTTCTTTCTGTACAAATCGTGCATCTGCTTGTGCTTGACTATAACCATCAAATGTGAAATCATAGTTTTCACTAGGATCTAACCACATGATCTCTTCCTCAGTAGGTTCAGTATCTGAGATCTTAATATCCTCTGGTATAGTTACATTCTTATTTACAGCATTCAAAAGTACTCTTTTAGTAATAGTCTCAATCTTATTAACTTGTGCACCTGCTTCAATACCTTGTAACTTTGCAAAGTCTTCTTTAGACATCAAACCATTAGATGTTAATGAAGCTAATTCAGCAGTACCACCTAATGCATCCCAACCTTCACTTGTCCATGCGTAGTTAGTATCATTCTTACGAACATTCCATACATCACCAATCACATTACCTTCAGTAGGCAAATCTTCAATCGTATCTACAGATCCTTTGAAAATATATACAGAAGTAAATTTACTATCTACTTGGGATTTATTATAGTAATTGTTAGCAAGGTCATCTGCTACTACTTTTATGTTAGCATCAGTTTGATCCTTAGTATAGTACCTAGTATCATGAGTATGAGTAGTTACTTCACCTACTAATACAGCTTCAATAGCTGCTTTACTAAGTTCAGCATCTTTACCGGGTTCTCCTTGAGGCCCTTGGAATCTACCCATGTTAACCCATTCTGTACCATTCCAAAAGTATAAGTCTGTACCAACAATATAAGAATCACTAAGCTGTGGGTCTACAATGTCATTTAAATCTTCTGGACTATTAAGACTACCTTTCAAGAGAATACCTGAAGATGGCCAACCTGTGTTTACATACACATCATTGACTTCATCCCAAAGATACCAATATCCATCCTCTCCTACTTTGGGTGGATTGTCTGCATATTCTTTGGCCCTTGCTGCTTGAGTATTAGCATTATTAGCAGCAGTAGTAGCATTTGTAGTAGCCTGTTGTGCGGCTGTTTTAGCCTCATTTACGGCAGTTATAGCATCAGCTGTATTCTTTTCCCTTGCAGCCTCTTGAGTCTCTCTAATCGCTTCATTTGCCTGTCTAGTGGCTTCATTTGCTATCCTTTCCTGTTCTGCTGTATCACGAGTAGTTTCAGCTGCTATTCTAGCATCTTCATTATCTACACGTTCTGTTTCAGCTGCAACTCTCCCCTCTTCAGAACTGATTCTTTTTGTTTCTTCCTCAATTCTTTTCTGCTCATTTGTGTTACGTTCAGCTTCAGCAGAAGCTCTTAATGTCTCTGCACTAGCTCTAGAACTTTCAGCAGATACACGATTAGCTTCATTAGTCTTACGAATCTCCTCCTCAGACTTTCTAGAGATCTCTGCAGCTATTCTCGTATCCTCTGCTTCTCGTCTCTGTGTTTCCCAAGTTTGTCTAGCTGACTCATTAGCACGTCTTGTGTTTTCATCAATTGTTCTAGTTCTTTCATTAGCAACCCTACCTTGTTCCGCAGCAACACGTAATGCTTCTGCTTCCTTAACAGCTTGCTCAGTAGCTTCTACTTGAGCTTTAGCATCTAAGGCTTCTGCTGCTGCATCTAATGCAGGTTGTTTTAATGATTGAACCCATTCCTCTTCAGTACCTACAAAACCATGTTTTACTGCAACTTCATATGCTGACCAACCTTGAATACCTTGCATACCAGATAAGTCAACAATGAACTTCCAACCTTCTTGAGTCTTTAAGTAAACCTTAGCATCATCAGGATCTTCTACATCATTAGTATTAATAAGTACATACTCACCTAACTTTACATCTGCAGTACCCCAATCAGCTTCCATTGCTTCAACTGAAGGATATTCCTTCTTGTAAGTGAAAGCATCACCAATAGCAGCTATACCAGTATTAACATATTGTTTAGTATCATAGTCATAGATCCACCAATCACCATCTACGATCTTTGGTGGATTACTAGCAATCTCTTCAGCTTTATCAGTAGCAGCTATTGCATCGTCAACTATACCTTCAATTTCTTCTACAGCTTGGTTAGCTTTATCTGCAGCTTCATTTGCTTTGTTAGCTGCTTCTAGTGCAGCAATAGCTGCATCTTCAGATGCTTTACTTAAGCTATCAATCCAATCTTGTTCACTACCTTTAAAACCTAATTTAACTGCAATATCGTAAGCACTAAGACCACGAGCTTCTATACCTGTATCTACATATACTTTGTTGATAGGATCATAAGTAAACCAATGATCATTCTCACCTATATATGGGGTCTCTGCAGTAGCTTTTACTCCAGTATCTCTATTGTCTACCCACCAGTTGCCATTAGAACCAATAAATGGTGGTACATAGTCATCTTTACTTACATCAAAGAGTACAATCCATTTTTCTATATCGTGATTGTAAACTTTAATTATTCTACCTTTTGAATCTGCTCCCAAGTCAATCCAGTACCCAACCTGATCTGGATTGGGTACGGTTATACTTGCGAACCATTCATAATATACATTATTCTTAATCATATTATAATGAGTATGGATTATCTTGTTTTATTTTTTCTACTGCTTCTCTCCATTCTTGATATGCTGCTGCAGCTTTCTCTTCCTCTCCAAATTCTCTATATTTTACATAAGCCATATACAGTCTATCTGTACTAGTATTATATAAATTCTCTCTATGCTTTCTTATTTCCTCATTGACCACAGCTGTATCTTTAGGAATCATATAGAAAGCGTTATATAAATCTAGATTAGGATTTGCTAAATTAAATTCTATTTGTTCACTAGATGGATGCATGTAACCTCCTTGAAGTAATCCTTCGTAAGAGTCTACAAACTCACTTTCTTTTAATCCTTTATACCAATCCTCTGGGGCTTCTATCATTCCACTTGAACAAAGTAAATATATTTTTTCTTCCATATTATTGAGCGTAACCTAAAATTACTAAATCAATTGCATCATCCTTATCACCAACATCATGTCTATTGTTATCTGTGTCCACACAAATTATTTTAAATGAACTGGAAGATGTGGAAGTTACTCCAACAGTTCCTCTAAATCCAGCACTATCTGAATAAGGAGAACTAGTTCGTGCTTGTCCTTGCCACAATACTACATAATTTGTATGACCGATGTTGTGATACACTATATATTCTCCAGTTCCACTTCTATTTATAGAGCTAATTTGACATCCTCCTTGGGAATAGATTGTTCCTCTTAATCCACTACCGTAATGGCAGATAGTTTTAACACCTGGAATATTCCATCCACTTAATGAACCTACTGATACGTTTCCTGTAAAAGTAGCAGTAGATGCAGAAATACTCCCTGCTATCGTTGCACTATTTGCAACAAGTCTACCATCTTGATATACTCTAAAAGGAGCCCAGAATCTATTTCCTTGTGCTGTACCATCATCAAATGGTTTACCTGCCCAAAATCTAACTTGATCAGATCCCGTACCAGCTCCAGTAATACCAGCATTTGCAGTTACTGTACCATCTCCTACTGTTAATGTACCACCGCCATATATCTTTAATGCTGCACTACTACTAGGTACTCCACCCTTTACGGCATTATTACCAAACGACATAATTGGCCAACCATTATTTATATCAGATTCATATCTACCATCTAGGAAGAATCTACCACTACTAGCTGCAATACAATTATTATAAAAATCCATGCCTGCAATAGTAGCTTTTTCTGCAAATAGTAGCCCAGTAGCTATAGATTCAAAAGACGAACCAAATGAAGACCAATATGATGTGTTACTTCCTGGGGTTACATTCTTAAAAGATGATAAACCTCTTCTTCCATTAGCAACCATATAATAGACGCTACCATATTTGACAACATCTCTTACATCAGGATTAACTGTCCATGCATAATACTTACTAGAACTATATGTTCCACGATAACTTAAAGATGGACCATTCCATCCATCTGAACCAGGTGCTCCAGTATTTCCTTTCTCACCTTTGTCTCCTTTATCACCTTTCTCACCATCTTTACCAGAATGTGGTAACGGATCAGTCCAATATCCTCCTATACTTTCATCATAAGCCATTTGTTTAGCATTTGGATCATAATTACCTGAACTAATCCAAGTAGTTTGAGATGAACTATACTTTGGATCTGGATACCATATATAACCTCCAGATGTTGCACCACCAGAAGACGGTCTATATGTGAATGTAGGTCTACTAGGTTTAGTACTAGCATTTGAAGTGTTACAGAATATTTGTATAGGACTATTACCTACGTCACCGTTTACTCCTGCCTTGGATTTAGTGACAACAAAATCAACACTATCTACTACCTTGTTACCACTTGCTGGTGATATAAAATCTACCCTCCACATGGCAGAATCAGAAGTCAATGATGTACACTTAATTGTTTGTGTACTTTGGGTATAAGTTACACTACCAGTACCAGTTTGTAAAGAAGTAGTAAGTTTAAAATCAGTAATATCTTGAGAACCATATTTCAATCTAGCTGTAGTAGTAGCTGTAGAATAATCTGTTACTACTCCACCTGAATCTGCTGGTACGCCAGTGTTTTCATTTGTAAGGATACCTCTATATACATTTTCACCATCACGAACATTATTAATAGTCATGAAATCTGAAAACTCTGCTCCTGCTCCTGATACTACACATTTAAAACTAATTTCATCTTTTTTTGTGCTAGTAAAATAGATACCATTATAACTAACCACTAATGTGCTATTTGTCTCATTAGATAATAGTTGCCAATCATACGTACCTGCTATTGCCCAATACCATTTATAAGTTGGATTAATTATGTTGAATGAATCTGCAGTAAGAGTAATTGTAGTGTTTTCAGGAACGGTTTTACCTGTTTTATAGTGAAAGAATTGTTCTCCGGACATATACACATATGCTGCATCTTCCCCATTAAAACCATTTTCACCATTAGCTACTTTATTAACGTACCATGTCTTAACTATAGATACTCCATCTTCTAATGTTACATTTAAGTCTATACTAGCCTGTTTCTGACTTATTGAAGTAAGAGTTACCTTAGAACCGGTTATGCTTACAGTAGCTCCACCAGAAGTAGTAGAATATGTTATACTTTTAATAGCAATTGGATTAATACCATGATATGCATAAACATCTGTAGTAATAGTAGATAAATCTACTAATGGTGTAACTCCATCTGCATCGAATGGTACTGCAACCGTACCATTACTTAAATCAATATAATATGCATCGAGACCTTCTGCACCATTTGATAATTTAGCTAATTGAGTATCATCATAGTAAGTAGTACCATCAGAATTTGTAACAGTACAACGAATACTTAATGTACGGGAATCTGTCGGCATTGCTGTATATGGAAAGTCTATAGAACTTTGTGCAGACAATTTGGTTCCTTCTGCATTAAGCATTTTCCATTCGTATATAGGATTTTCCATCCCATATACATTTGCAGTTAAATGAATAGTTCTTGGAGTAGGAGTTCCTGAGAAATCGGGAGTATCAAATAAAAATAACCGATCACCTACAATTTCTACCCATTTAGCTTTGTCATCTCCTGACTTACCATCTTCACCTTTTGAAACTTGCTTCTGCCATTGATCATCATTCTCATTTGGTTCATCTTTGGTACCATTAGGATCCATACAAATCCATAAACTACCTTTATGACTTACTTGGTCATAATAATAGTAAGTGTTGCCAGAAACCCAAATACCTCTATATACAGGTACTCTAACGATTCCTGTGTCAGAAGTTTGATAAATCGTACCTACAAATTTAGTTTGATCACCACCAATTACAACTCTTTCACGAACTACACCATCCTCATCAGCTAGAGAAAAAGTATCAACATTCTTATAGTAAGAGATTCTAGGGGCATTATCACCTTTAGCACTGATAAAAATTGCGTTACGTCTCTCATCCATTTGTAAATTGTAATCTGGATCAGATTCGTACATGTGACCTAATTGCAATATTTCATCATCTGCTTCTGGTTTTCCACTACCTGGCTCACATACGTCTTTAGACAACAAGATATAATTACTACCAGTAGCATTTACTTTACGCCAATATCTCTTAACATTTTTACCATCAAATTTTTGGCATATTGCTAAGTCGTTAACTATAAATTGATTATACTTAGTACCTTCTTGATCATCAAAGTAGCATTTATAAGAATCTGCTAATTCTTCTACTTCGATACATTTCATATCTGCTACAGTAACTAGAATATCACCACCCACAGCCTTAATCTCATTTACTGTAAGTTCGTTTATTGTCATATTACCTCTAACAAACAGATTGTCTAGTTCCATATTCCATTTAGAGCCTAATGGATATAAACTAGCTCCAACTCCATCCCAACCAGAACGAAATGTATTTCCTGCTTGTAAACCTTGTAACATTGTTATTTTACCATCCGCAGTATCCCCATGCTTATTTAAATAATCTTCTGCAGTCTTTAAAGAAGTATACAAGAAATTATCTGCAGGAGGAGTACTTTCTCCATACTTGATTACAGGTAAAGAACCAGAACTACTAGCCACTGCTTCTACTTGATTTTCAAGTTTAGATAATGCTTGATTTAATGTATCTGTAGTAGTTAATGGGGCCGCACTACTACCTTTATAATAACCAGATAAAGGAAATATTGTAGCAGTACTTTGAGTATGATAACCCGGAGCAGATCCACTACCACCCCCATTTGCAATAAGTTCAGATAATGCTGTAATAGTATTCTCAGCTACTGTGAGTCTATTGAGAGCATCCTGTAATTGTTGTAATGTAGATCTATTATCAATATCATCTATCCATTCTTGCATAGTACCACCAATCTCTGACATATCGGTGTCATGCTTAGTATCTAATGTAATGATCTTATTATTTAACACATCATAGTAACTAGTGATAGTACTATTAAGATTAGTAGTTACACTAGTATCTCCTTCTACTATCTTATTACTAAGATCTTTATAGTTATCATTTACTTTAGTATCTAGTATCTCAACATCTTCTTCTACAGCATCTACTCTCTCATTAGTGGCAAATGTACCTGATAGTGATGTAGTAAAACTTCCACTAGTAATATTCTTATTACTACCATCTTGTACAAGGGTAATGAGGTCTTGCTCCTGTAGTTTAGTTGTTAGTTCAAATTGTGATATCTTTTTATTCATATTACTCTTGGATTATGTGTTCTTCAATTTCTGTCAATATACAATCATTGTCGATATCTTTTTCTGGATAGAAATTAATTTGTTTTTTTAAACAATGTATATATCCTATAATTTTATCTACATCCTCCTGAGTAATGGGAAAATCTTCATCACCCAATTTAGTACTGGCCCAACTAGATAATTTGTCTAAATGTAACAATAATACTAAATTAGTAATAGAAGTTCTATCCAGTTTTGTATTGTACTTAGTAGACTGATTAACTAATTCACCAACTTTACTTACATAATTCGCAATATCCATCTTTACAATTTTTACAGTCATCAATAGTACAATTACACGTTCTCATATCAAGTAAATTCAGCATTTCATTATAATACTGTTCTGCATCATCTGCAAGATTCAAAGTAGTAGCATTATCATAAAGTGTTTTCTTAAACAGAAACATCATTATTTTATCCTTCATTTTGTTATCTAGGCAGTTGTGGCAATACGTAGTTAGCAGTTTTATTTCTGCATAATACAATGATTCATTCATTTCCATATCAATCGTATATAAAATAAAAGGGGAAAGGGATATTACTCCCAATCCCCTTTTTGGTTTGAATTATATTTTTTGATTAAGCAACTTCTACAAAAGCTTTTAAAGCTGTCATAAATGTAGAGTCATCAAGTTCACCAGCATTTACATACAATTCACAAGCTAATGGAGTTGTTTTAATATATTGATTATCATCACTAAGATATTTATTATCCCATTCGATAGACAATGTATCGTAAGTAGCACTTAAATTGGCTTTCAACTCAGGAGCAATGTACGGATATATACCATTTGCACGGTGTGTGATACCTCTGTAACCAAGAGCTGCATTTTCACGATCACGAACAATTTTCGGATTACCCTTACCTGGAGTACCTTGAGTTTTAGCAATCGTTAAATTAGCAATAGGGTACATTACATTACTCAACAAACCGGAAGGAATAGTTTTCCACATAAATGCTTCCACAGAAACCTGAGAATAATTTGAGTCTAACATAATACCTTCGTTGTACGGCATTTCCTTAGCATTCAATGTAAGAACAGCAGCATCACTAGTTGCTACTACTCTGGCTTCTTTGTGTTTGTTGATTTTGTTTTTGAAAGCTGTAATCAAATCAGTTGCATTAGTACTCTTTGCAATTACTTCATAAGTATGAGTAAATTGCCCAGGTGCCTCATAGATGTCATTGTATACTAAACGTAATACATAACGATGACCAACTTCCGGAGTAACATTAGTAGCTGTGATTACAATTTTATCTTCAGCTGCAGCTACATATTCACTAAATACCATGTGAGGTTTAGAACCTTTCATGATAGGCATTGAGAAGCGAATAACTGACTTAGTTGATTTTGTACCTGCTTCATTGTAAACACCTTCTTTGCCTTCGCAAACACCGATATACAATGAACTAGCAGCTTTAGCACCAGCTGCATCTTTTACAATTGCTCTATTTTGATCAAATAATGCAATTTGACCTTCTGTCAATACATCTGCTGTCGTATAAGATTCAGGTGCTTCAGTACCAATAAGTACTGTGTTCACATGTTGTAACATAATTATTGTTTTTTATTGTTAAACTTAAATAGACGTCTAGCTTAACATTTTGATTAGTTCTTCTACTTTCGTGTTTCAGATTTCCTCGTCAAACTAAACTATTCGTATAATCATTCCATTGTACTAACTTCGTTCATATACGATTGATATCTTGGATTAGCCTTATTTTCCAAATACAACTCTACCGCTAACTTAACTATCTCATTGTGAGTTGCAACTGGCATATCTGTGTACTCATCAAATGGTGCATCAGTAAGGCTAATCTTTTTAGGAGTTCTCAAGTAAGTGAGAATATAATTTCTTATATTGTAATTTCCGTCTGTATATAAATGAATTTCATTTCCTTCATATAATCTTAATGGTCTGGCGGATCTACCATGTAATCTATATTCTGACAAAGTATTTTGTCTTTGTCTGTCTATGTTTTCTACTGTGGCTTCTAACACATCTGTGTTTTTAGTTCTTGGTTGACCACTTGGGCCCACAGGCCAACAATGATCGTAACTAAATATTACAGCTGTCTCTCCTACAGTAAACATATAATCATCTGGCAGAGTAACTGTATACTCTTCTGGATATGTAGTAAATTGATAAGATTTTCTAGTAACTAATGTACGAAGATCATCAATTCTTTTTTGGTCTTGTTCAAATCCAGTTTGCTTGAAATTAATACCAGAATATCTAGTTTTGATAAATTTATCTAATCCAGCCATTAACCAATACTCAATATCTGAAGTAGTAGGTTTTGTTAGATTGTCATCTAATTGATCTATTTCTAATTCAAATGCTGCTTGTAATTCAATATACTTCATTATTGTTGATTATTTGGTTGTTTTACTTGTAATCTATATTTACCTTCAGTAATAAACATATTAACTGCTAAATCTACAATTTCACTATGAATTGATTCTGGTAGTTCACATTTACTAGCTCCATCAGTAGTATTAAATCTTAATGGTTTTCTATAGTAAGTTAATGTAACATTACCTAATGTAGTATATGCATCTACTGCTACTTCTATATAGTTATATTTAGTAGTAGGATCTGATACTAATGCAACAGCAGGTTGCCTAATGATAGGTGTATTGTATGCAGTTTTAATAAACTTACCAAGATCCCTATACTTAACTAATTGATTATCTACTCTAACAAAATCTTTGTATTGTTTATATGTACCTTTTACTTTACTAAAAGAATGTACATATAAGAAATATTCTTCAGTAGGTACATATGGTAATCTGTATCTTGTGAAACCATTAAGAGTAGTACCTGTTGCGGTTAACTCTTTTTCTACTAATAAACTCTTAATAGAATCTGTATTTCTAGTATGTATATTGGTTTCAGTTTCCATTTGGTCGTCACCAACATAGTTCATCATTACATACCTATCTTGAGCTTCATTTAGTATTGAAAATATAAGATCAGAGTTAGGTTTCTCATCTATAATAAGATCTGGGCTAATAAGTTGAATTCGTCTTTCGAATTCCATTTGCATTTCCTTACTACTCATATTACTCTGATAATTGTGCTACGTACTGTGGATGTGTTTGAGTTCTTGGAGATTCAATATTCTCAATTGCCATGTCAGCAGCTAATTTAACTACTTCATATTGCATATACTCTGGAATTTCATCTAGAGTAGACGTAATATCTTGATTATTAATCTTTCTTGGGTATGCTAGATAAGTAATATCTATAGTATAGGGACCTACCATAAGATCCCTATCTATAAATACTATTAACTTATTATCTTCCAGTATTGCTACAGGTTCTTCAATCCAAGGTTTATTATTATAAGTTTCTAAGAATCTAGTAGCTTGTTCGTGACTAATAAGTTTTACTGTAGCTATTTTATTACTACCAAAATGTAAAATTCCTTCTAAGAAGTACATACGCTTATCTTGAGTATCATCACCATAAGTAATACTAGATTTGAAATTATTCATAGTAAGTCTATTACTTATAGATTCACTTAGTAAAGACAATCCCTTATCAGTTTTTACTAAACCTTCTAAGTCTGCTACTCTTTTTACATTACCTTCAAATGGTATTCTAAGAGTATTGTTCCCAGTAGCTTTGGTAGCTATCTTACTTAGATACGCTGTGTATAACCAATAATCAATTTCCTCAGGTAAGAAAGATGGACAACCAGATATACCAATATTAACGGCATTTTTATCTGCTTCAATCTTAAACGCTATATGTGCTTCTAATACTGTCATGTTTACTTTTACTTAGATTCGATTTCTTGAAGTATAGTCATTTTGATATCCTGATTCTTTTTATCATTTAATGAAGCAATAGCATCTTCTAAACTTCTACCAATGATGTCAGTACCATAGTAATAGATGTTTTTAGACTTACGAATTACATTCTTTGAAATAGCTGCTTCAATAATGTATTGAGTGTCTCTTACTTTGTTGTTTACCCAAATCAAGAAGAACTTATCAGGATTATTTTCAATAAGATCAAATAAACTACTTTCAACTAGCTCATTACTGATATTGTCAGTCTTGTGACCATATAAGCGTAAACATTTGCGCATTTCCTCAATTGACATCTTATTAAATTCAGAGAATGCCTCACGTTTAGCTTTATTTCTTTTGTTAGCTTCTTCAGCTTCAATTTCTTTATTTACAAGAACATAATCATGAGTAGGCTTAAGGTTGTTAATACCATTTGCTACTCTTTTGTGTCCTTTTAAAAACAAATATGCAAGTTCATCTTCAGGTCTTTCAGTATGTAAAACTTTATCTCTTGCGCCTAAACCAATTGCATATGTTTTCCAGAATCCACTTTGTGGAGATAAATGTCCTTCTTCATATCCCATTTCTTTCTCCAAACGTCTAGCATCTTCTGGGGTTAAACCAGTATATCTATTACCAGATCTTGTCCAGTAAGTACTGATATAATCTTTACAATTCTTATACTTAGCTATTCCAGCCCATGGATTTGTACGGGCGAATTTTAATATAATATCCATAATTTATAAGTTTTAAATAAAAGGGGTGAACTTAATCACCCCTGTTTTATTAATCTTCAACTTCCATGATTAACTCTCCACATGCCCTGGGATCACGAAGCATGATACCCATTTCACCTAAGAAGTGAACAGAGTAACCGTCCTTTGCATTAGATCTTACTGTGGATTTATTCTTGGAGTAACCAGTTCCTGGAGCTACAGAACCTGAAGTATTCCAGATAACCATTTCACGATCCTTACGAACAACCTTAACGATATTAGCTTGACCATCACGTCTACCAAGATCCAAGAATGTCATTCTATAAGATTCCAGTGGTTTACCAGATACCGGATGTAACAAACGATTATAAGTAGGATCATCATACAACGGGAAATGTTTCAATGTCAACTCGATGCCATTTGTCATCTTGTATGTTACAAACTGACCACCTAAAACCAAAGCCTGACCAGAACCACTGATAAACTTCGTATCAATCAAGTTCATCGTAGCCGCTTTTTGTTTCAATACACGGTCAAATTCTTTCATACCCATTTCACCAGTTAAAGCAACAAACTTACGTTCGTTAGTACCTAAGATATTGTAAGACAAATCAAACAAGAAGTCTTCCAACAATTCCGGAGTTAACTCAGTGTAGTAACGTCTGTTAGACGGAGCAATCTGTTGCAACAAACCTGCAGGAATGTAAACCGGACGACCATTTGTACCTAACAATGAAGTAGAACCGTCTTTATTTACATTAGACTTAGAGTAAACCATCATTCTCTCACATCTCTTAGACCACTCACGCATTGCCTTCCATTCCTGATAATCAGACCACAAGTAAGAAGTCTTACCAGTTTTAGGATCTTTCAAAGCAATCCAAAGTACTGTAGAATAAGCTGTACCTGTAATATCATAATCCAAGCGAGTCGTAAACAAGAAGTTTCTCATCTTGAAATGAGTATTATAATTCAGGATATCACCCTCTTCACTGTACTCTTCGTAAGCAGAAGCTAAACGAGATACTTGACGACCAGCTAACAAATATTCACCAGGAATATAAGAATTAGATTGACCATCTGCAATGAAACAAGTATAAACCCATTCATTACCATCTTGATAAGGAGCACCAGAAACACGTACTTGATACTCTCTATTATCAAATTCCAAAATTGCACCAGGACCAAACCATTTGTCCTCTAACCACAACATGATAGGTGTGTTACCCAAACCTGCCATAACTGTGCTAGCATTTGTAGTAGTGATTTCTGTTCCCTGCCATTTTGCAGAGCGAATTGTCACAGCTCTATCGCTATCAATCATTACAGACCATTCGTAGTCTCTTTGGTCAATTGTCATTACATTACCAAGACCACCAGTAATCGCATCCAAAGAAGTGCTATAACCATCATCTTTAGAACCGAATACATAAGAAATAACACGGGTTACTTCATACGGTCTAGTAAGCATTGCATTTGAAATCATATTCTCATCAACAAGATCTGAGAACCATTTACCTCTACCGATCTGTAAATTATTTAAAATTCCGTTATCCATATAAATGTTAGTAATTTATTTTTAATTAAAGTAGTTGTACTGCACGACTAAAAATAGAGTTAGATGAACTTGTATTAATTCTCTTAGTACCTTTACTAACGCCTGTTGATCTGAGACTATTTTTCAGATTTTTAATAGCAGAGCTAGTACCCTGTTTTTTGGCAGCATCTAACAAAGTGTCACCTCGCATTGTAAAATAAGCTGACTCTATTAAATTCTTTACGCTCTTGGAATAGTCTTTTTGGTACTGGGTCTTTCCACTAGCGTCGGCTTTAAATATATAAGCCAATAATTCTTTCTTGTCCTTAGCTGGTATTTTGATACCACGTATATTGTCCAAGGACTTTATTTCACCGACAACGTCATCAAAAAACTTTTGTTGGCGCTGCACCATTTCCTCCTTTTTGATTCTTTGTTGCTCTAATAGCTCTTCTTTCTCTTTTACAACAATCTCTTGAAGTTCCTCAACCGCATCTCTAGCCTCATCTTCTAATACTCCAGCATCTTCAAATCTTTCGATTTTCTTAGCAATTTGTTTGTCACTGTAACCTTTTCTAGCTAGTAACTCTCTCAATACTATCTTTTGCTCATTTTCATTTTCAATATCAACATTGTCAACATCAATGTCCGGAGTAATAGAGAAATAATCTTCTAACTTACCCCCATTACGAACAAATTCATCTAATTTTGCAACATCTTCGCTTGCATATTCTGGAGTAGATTGTTCTTCGATTACTTCTTTAAAATACTTAACCAATTCTTCTACAGTCTTTGGTTTTTCTTCTTCCTCTTCTTCATCAAAATCCCATTCTAATTCTTCAGCAATTGCATCAAATAAAGCAGATACTTGTTTAGATTCAACTTCATCTTCTTCAGTCTCTTCTTCAATTTCTTCTTCGGTTTCCTCTTCTTCAGTCTCTTCTTTATCCTTTTTCTTAGAGGCTTTCTTAGATTTCTTAGGTTCTTCTACTTCTTCCTCTTCAACTTCATCGATTTCCTCTTCCTCTACTTCTTCCTTTTCTTCTATTTCTTCTGTCTTTTTATTTTTAGATCCAGGAGTAGCAGGTCTAGCTTTAGCAGACTCTTGTTTCAGTCTCTCTAATTCTTCATCATCAATGTCATCATCTTGATGAATGTTGTTGCCAACTTGTTCAGTAAACATATCAGTTATAGCTGTAAATCCAAATAGTGTATCGTTACTATTGTTTTCCATAATTAATTATAATTAGATTGTAATTGTTATTTTTTCTTTCTGCCTCCAAAATTTCTAGCAAAATTTGCCCTCTTCTTTAAAGTTGGGCTTGCATTTGGGTCTTTTAATACTTTTTTGGCATACGCTTGAACACCCATCCCTGCTCTTTTAGCTGCTGCCGTAAACTTACCACGGTTCTTTTTCTTGATATGTATACCTCCGTCTTTATAAGAAGGAATTGGGTATACTGGGTATAAATTTTCCATATTGATTATTCTTTATTTAGTTCATGACCTACAAATCCAGCACCACCTAATGGCATTAAAATTTCCATAGGAATTAGTTTGTTCAATCTATCAATATACTCGTTTTTATTTCTATACAAATCATATTGATTCTTAACCATTTTATTTGATGTCGGATTTCTCATATATTCCAAAATCATATTTTCGTCTACAGGAGTACTCCAGTTTGTAATTTTACCAGAATCTTTTAATGATCTCTTTAGAGTTAACATATGACTTTTAGCTTCTGTAGGATTTAATAAGTATGATCTACTTCCAGCAGCATCAAATAATCCCATTTTTCTTAACTCCGCAGAACTATATGTATTGTTAGAATTTGCTAAATAATTTAGATAAGTGTTTGTAATATATTCTTTACCACTATCAAAATCCTGAATCTTTCTAGATCCTGCTAAACCATCTGCCACATGTCCTAACTCATGATTAGCAGTTCCAGGCATATAAATATTATTATCTAATATTATATTATAATCATTTATATCTGTAGGTAATACGTTATCTTTAATATTTTTTATATTTATTTGCCCATAACCATCTTTGTCCGTATCACCCCATTTGACATAACTACCTCTTTTAGTCATGTCTTTATATGCAATATTAGAATAAGCTCGTTTGTAGTTAGTTCCATATGTTTTGTCTACATTTTCTACTAATTCACGAGTTCTTTCATCTGGAAAAATTGCTTGTTCTATTGTCCTAGAAATTTCTTGTTGGTACTTCTTAGAATTTCTATCCTTTCTTAATACTTCAGAAAATTCAGAATCATAATCTTCTTCCGTTTTCTTTTTAGTTTTCTTTTTGGTTTGAGTAGGAGCAAAACTGTGAACACTAGCTCCATCAATTTCAGTACCCTCAACCATTCTTCCTACTTTGGACTTTAGTTTTTTGATGCCTTTTCCAACTCCCCAAGGAATCAAATTAAGTACTGCATCCATTGCTGCACCAGCATAATCTCCTTTGCCTAAGTCTTCAATAAAGTTAACAGCATCTTTAATATAACCAGCTGGAGTAATATAAGCTTCTGGCTGAACTGTATTAACTGCACCTGATATTTTCCTTTGTCTTTCAAAGTACTCAGGAGTACCAGTTCTGTATTCTGGTGGTAAATCTGCTTTATTTATGGTCTTACCTTTACCATTTTGATATGCAGGAATAGAATCAAATTGCTCTTTAATATCAAAATATGTAGCACCAGGGTTATTCACCCTGACACTATCATATATCTGTTTTCTCTCTTTAAGAGATAGATCTTTCCATTTCATACTAGTAATATTTACTTACCTGTCTTACCCGGTTTACCTTTTCCGCCCTTTTTAGAGCCTCCCTTACACGCCATAATTAGTCCTCCTATTTTTTAGATTTAGATTCACCAACTACTTTATTTTTTAAAGCAGTCTTTGCTTTTAATTGTTCTCTCTTATAAGCCGCATCATCTTTCATCTTCTGCAATCTCTTAGCCTCTTGCAATTTTCTATTTTCAAGAGCTATCTTTTCTTTTTCAATTGTAGCTTTTAACTTATCAGCTTTCTCTTGTGCAGCAATTTTACGCTTTTCAAGTTCTTTCTTATTTTCTTCAGCTCTAGCCTTGTTTGCTAAATCCATTTGTTTGCTCATAGCATCAGACACAGCTTTTTGTCTAGCTATTTCTTGATTACCAATCTCAATAGGATCAGGTATGCCATTCATATCTTGATCCATATTTTCAGATCCTCTGTATGCATTTAATTGAGCTACAGTAATCTTAGTAGCATTATCTTGATCAATCTTATATTTAGTAAGATCAAGTTCAGCTTCTTTAAGCATAAGCTCCTCTTCCTTAACTTGATTCTGCATTTCAACAAGCTGTTGTTGTTGCTGATTTTCTTGTTCTTGCATTGCTTGTTGTTGCTCCAATCTGTTGTTTTCTATATCTTGTAATTTGGATTTAATTACACTCAGATTGTCACTAGTAAATATTTCAGCAGCATCTAACAATGATGCACCATTCTGCATAGCTGGTTGTACAAGACTCTTAAGTTGTTCAATGGCTTGACTTTCTTTGGTACTGTCAGTTACAAAAATATCAAAGTCTTCATATGACCAATTGTCATCCATTTGCAAGAATGTTCTAGTACCCTCATCAAATATATAATTTAAATACTTTTTATCATCCTTCCATGCAAACTTGGCACTATCTAATAACATTGATAATACATGTGTTTTAATTTGATTATGTAACCAAAACCATGGCTCAGTAATATGAGCAGATTGAACTACAGATCTTTCTACATTACCCACTAGCTCATTACTAGAAATAGATCCTTGTCTTTGCTTTGTTACTCCGGACAATTCAGATACCATTTCTTCAATCTTCGCAAGTAATTGAATGTACGTATTAATAGTATTAGACATACTTGCATCAATAGAAGTCCATTGATTGTACGGTGATGGTTTACCACCCTCTCTACCAGGAATGTCCCAACCTTCTTCGTATGGATTGACAAATGCTACACCAAGTGCCCCTAAGTAATGCATCCACTTATCTACATCTATACCCATACTCTTAGGTATTTGAGTAACATCTATTACAGGTATTTTTCCTTTGTCTCTAGCTATTGCCATTTCAAGACGATACCAAAGTATGATATACATGTATTGTAGTGGTTTCATAATAGCAACTAATGACTTGGCTTTAGTATTTGTATTACTATAAGCTGCACCAGTGTATGGTAATTTAGCACTATTTAAATTGTCTCCTCTACGGAATTGGTACTCTAATGGTTGCATACCAAAGTAAAGATCATCGCCTGCTCTGTATCCTTCCCATGCTTCAATAATCCATTTCCATTCAACATTGATTTCTTCACCAGTAGGTTTATAATATTCATCTACCTGTATTTCATCTGGCATACCTGTCTCAGGATCTATTATTGTAACAAACCCTATCTTTTTAAGTGATTTCCAGCATACATGATAAACTACAATGTTATCTGGATCTCCATAAGGATTATGGTCTGGTAATTTATTATATGATTTTAAATTATAATGAACAAAATCATCTACTGGACTTTTGTCTGGACCAAATCCAGATGTAGGTTTTTGATCTACTATTTCTAACAATTCGTTCAATTGCTTTTCATCTAGTTTATCATAAAACTGATCGTATATCTGGCTCCACGACATTAATGATCTGTAACAACACCAAGATGCATCGTGAATGAATTCAATACCTTCTTCTGCAGGATACTTAAAATCTTTAGGATTGATTCTTTTAATAACTGGTTCACCATTTCTAATTCCTATGTAATACTCTTCAAGTCCTGCAACAAGTGCATCTTTAAAGCCTTTCATAAATTCATGAGAAATGTTTTCTTTCTTAAGTAAGAATAATAAGCTTTGATATGCTGTTGTTTCTGCTGCATCTTTGTAATCCTTTGTTAAATACTTCTGTATTTGTTCTGGTGTTTGAATTTCGCCTGTTTGTAATCCTTCTTGAAATCTAGCTTGATCTTCTGGGCTTAATTTAGCAAGCATAGCAGCTTGCATATAATTCAACAGCATCTGTTTAGCTTTGTCTTGTACTTCACTACTAGCAATATCACTAGTACGGCACACTCTAAAGTTAAATGGACGTTTTGTTTCTTCACCTAATAATAGATCTACTTTTGGACGTATGATATTATAATCCTGTGCCATTGCTGGAAAGCCATCATCTTGATTGAAAGGATTTGTAACATACTTTAGGTCTTTTTCATTGTATATACTATTATATAAATCATAATAGCTTTGCATTTCTTCTTCATCAGGTATACTTTCGGACGAAGCTATGCCAGATATTCCAATAATGTAATCCACGCAGTCTTTTCGCCATTCTTCGGTTTTTTTACTGAGTGGTAGTCTTTGGATAGGAAATGAGTTGACTGTTCTTTCCATATTAATTAGTAAACATAAATGTGGTTGTGTTATTATTTAAAGGCGTGAATGTAAATGAATCATCTGTATTTTTAAACAACGGTTTATCAAACAATCTCATTTTCTTTTCAACATCCTCTTTCTTCTTTACTTGTATATTATACAATTGTTCTCTATAGACCATTACCTGCATAAATGCCATAACCCTATCAAAGTTTCCTTTGTCATTATATTGAATAAGTTCTTCAAGGAATGGTTCAGATAGTACAGTATTTAAACCTAATTGCTTTTGATCTCTAAGTTCTTCCAGCCATTCTTTGATCTTACCTTCTCCCCAAAGTTTGATCTCTCTATTCATATGACATCCTTTTCGTCTATTTACTGTAGAATTATTAACAATATCTTTAATGATGTCTGGTTGATCAGCAAGTAAATGGCTACAATGTTTGTTATTGAAATAAGTAAATAAACCAGTGTTTTGGTTTTCTACCATTGCTTTTGCATTGTAGTAAATAAGTAACTTACGAACATTTTCATAAAACTCTTCAGCAGTTTTTGGCCTACCTGTATATTCTGCTACAATGATATCTGAATATGATTCAAAGTCTTGAAAACGTTTATATATAAAACAAGAACCTAATGAATTAGTACCTGATTGATCGTGATCATATGGGTCAATACCAGCTATATATAAACCAAATGGTGCATCTTTAACTGGGTGTTCCCATATAACTATTTTACCAGTAGGATCAGAATTCTTTGGTAATGGGAATTCGGTTATGTCTCCTGTTTTCTGTATATTCCAAATTATCTCTCCATTAACTAGAGTAAGAGTACCTACTTGTTTATGATTCTGTAATTTAGTATTAGTTCTTATCCTTGCTAATTGTTTTTGTAATTCTTTTTTTGGAAATATGTTACCAGATAATTCAGTAAATGCTTCTGCAGGAGATTCAGAGTGTTCTGCTACGTATCTATCTATTTGTTGAGAACTAGTAGCCTCCTTTAATTCCTCTTCACGTAAATTTAAAATAAACTGTCTTGCTTTTTCATGAAGAGTATTACCATCCTCATCCATATACAATCGTTTACCAGTCTCATCACGTATATCCAAATTAGTGTGTTGAGGTATAAAGAACCCACATTCTTTACTCTGGATACCATCGTCCCATATATTCTCAAAACCTATACAGTTATATGATTTGGGATTGTAAAATGCTTCACGTAATGTCATTACTGCAGGACCTTCATCACCACCAGTACCAAACATAATCATCAGACCAAAGGCAACACCATCTTGTTCTACGGATGGTCTAGCAATTTGCCACGCAGCTTTAAGTTCTGGGAAAGTACCTGCCTCTTCCCAGAGTATTAACATACCTGCTTTACCACGTACAGCATCTGGGTTATCTTTCAATGATACACCTATTATCTCTGATTTATAACCAACTTCAATTTTATTACCAAAATTATCAGTTACAATCATAGAAGCTCTACGACGCATACTAGTATTTACAGCTTGTCGTTTCTTACCCCACGCCGTGTTTTCATCTATAAAGTCCATGTAATCCCAGGCCTTAGTAAGGATACCATCATCAGTAAGATACTGTTTATTTGAGGCATACACATAAGACTTAGAACCGGGTATTAAAAAGAAATTACGACAAAGCATAGAACCACCTTTATAGGAATAACCTTTACGTCTAGCTTTTGCTACACATAAGTGTTTGCCTTGATCCTGTGCGCTTTCAATAGCTTGAAAATAGTAATAGTCATAATCATAAAAGTCAGGAAATGCTAACTCTCTTACTTTAATTAGCTCTTCTTGACCTTGTTTATTCTTTTTATTTTTGTATACAATTCTTTGAATTGGGCAATAGTTTAAATAAAAATAGTTATACCCAGTGATGTAGTCCCCATCATCTGCAGTATAACCATTAATGCATCTATCGGCCTCTGTTTCCCAAAAATTGAAATACTCTGATGTACCTTTTGGGAAGGAACAATAAGACCCCGACTCTATATAAGTTAGCGCCGGGGTTCTGAATTTATTAGAATTTTTGATTTTCTTTGTGAAATCAATCATAAATTACTTTCTTCGTTTAAACAGGTTCTTAATTTTCTGCCATAAACTAGTTTTAGTAGTGTGATTATTTTCTGTTTTTTCATCCATGTGTGATATAGCATAAGCAGCAGCTTCAGCCAAATCTCTTTCTTGCTCTGCTTTCATGTTGTTATATACTTCAGTAAAATCAAAAATAATCATTGTCGGTTTAGTATTCTTTTTACTAGTTTTAGTTTTAGCCATAATTGCAATTTCTTTAAGCCCTTAACGGGCAGGTTTTTATAATGTCTTTTATTGTGTCGTATTTTCTACAACTTCTTTTTTGGTAATTCAAATGGGTTCATTTCTCCACCGCCTCTAACTTTGCTATTCTTAATCTCTTCTGCTCTTACTTGAGATTTAAGTTTCACAATAGATTCTATTACTCCAGCCATATTCTTAGCACCATCTGTAAGCTTTTTAATAGAATCTAAATCCATTTCGTCATCTTTAGATAAGTGATAGTATTTAGCAGCACCTTCAAGTTTCAATAGTAATCCATCTAACATATACTCAAGTAAGGAGTATGTTCTGCTTTTCCAACTATCTTCTGCTTGTGTTACTATCTCTGGTAATTCATAGTTTTCATTTCCAAATAATTCCTTTTTTAATGTAGGTTCTATTAGATCTCTTTCCATAGTTTCTACATAAGGAGAATCATATTTGTTTTTAAGTACTATGTACCATAAGTATTTTGTTGCTAAATCTTTATCTTTAAATGAATCCCAAAGTTTTTTAAATGGTGGAATGGCCAACATGTCTGGATGTATGACCACTTGTCCACCAACTATATCTGCTAAATTCATCTTTAAGCTTCCTTAACACAAGCTTCGCAACAATTGCAATCCTTCATATTACGATTTTGCTCGTATTCTTTATTCAATTTATAATTATTATAAAAATCTTCATTTCTTATAATAACAAAATCTCTAACTTTTCTTCTATCTTTAACCGGTACTTCTTTTTCTCTATAACCAGCATAGAGAACCAAGATTACATCACCAGCTTTTACATCATACTCTTTTTCATTAGCTACAAAAGTACCATCTTCCTCAATTACCCAAGCCCAATCAATATTTAAGTAATGATTACTAATAGTATCAAAATTCTTAATATCGTTATCCTTCATTGTTAACAATGAGCTGCCACCTGTATAAATATACGTATTCATATTAATCTAAATTTATTTTAATGTATCTATTTCTATAATGTCTGTTCAATGCATCTATTGCTTCTTGCTTAGTATAAAATGCATTAACATACTCTGGATTTTTACTGTACTGATTGATTATCTCCTTCAGTTGCTCCGCTTTCTCGTCCCTGTTCTGCATTCTCATTTTCTTCTTTTTTATCAGTTAAACCAAATCCACCACCACGATCTTCACCTGATAATTCCTCTACGATTACAGGCTCCATCTTCGGATAAGGCATTACTACTAACTGAGCAATCTTTTCACCTGGTTGATAAATTGTAGGAAGAGCATCTGTAGTAATCTTAAACTTAACAAGAATCTCACCCTTATAATCACAATCTATAACAGCTACAGCATTACACATTGACATAGACTTCTGAGAAACTGATGATCTCATAAAGATCAAACCCACATGACCTTCAGGAATCTCTACGGATAAACCTGTATGATATACTAATACTAACTTACCACTCTTATCAAATTCTTGAGTAAAGGAGACTGCTGTTAAATCTAAACCAGCATCATTAGGGTTAGCATAACTAGGTAATACTGCGTCTTCTTGTAATTTCTTAAATTTTAATTCCATATTATTTTCTTACTATTTTGTGTCCTAATATTATTTCTGTTGCTTGTGCTGCTAAGTTTGCACTGTAATCTTCAAGAAATTGACTTTTGCTTGATTCCTTTAGTATCTGTTGAAGGTACATCAACATCACTTCTTGATTCCACAGAATTCTGTCCAGCTTCTCGTCTATTGTCATGATTATATGTACAGATTTCTTCTTCTTTTATAAATTCGTGAAATAAGTCTTCAAGTTCTTCATTTGATTCATTGGCTCTACTTCCACATGTGTCTTGTATATTATTATCTGGTAATGATGTACTAGTTTTTTGTTCGTAAAAGAATTGACTATCCCCAAATGAACTATTGAATACTTCTTCATTTTTAATACCACCAAAAACATTTGATGAAAACTTGTCAATTAAATCAGGTTCTTCAGCTTTACTTAACCAGAGTAATGCTATTGCGTTCCATGCTACTTGAGCTAAATGTCTACATCCTGTTTCTTCATCGAATGTTTCGTTTTCTGATCTATACAAGTGTCTTAAAAGAGCTCCTTTGTATCTTTGATAACCATTATCAAGATATTGCCATGTATTATCTCCATACTTCTTAGCTCCTTCTGTATATACTCTGGCAATATCTTCAAGACAATCAAGAGGCATTAATTCCCATCTTGTTTTGTCATCTTTCTTATCATTCTTTTTTCCTTCCTTTTGCATTCTATAAAATCTTCAAGTTGTTCCACACACCAAGTAACTAAATAAGCATATTGTTCATTTCCTTCATTATATCCTTCTGCATTCATTGATAAATAATCATATACAGCATCTGCATAATGGATTGATTCATGAGCTAAAGTAGAACAATGGAAATCATCTAGTACTATTAATATACCAACAGCTCTAGAATATTTCTCTCTGACCAAGAACGTAGCTCCCATTACACTACTTAGTTTGGGACGATCTCTTTCTGGTTCATCATTTCTAAGTTCTTTGGTAGTAAGAAAGAAATCAAAAAAATCACAAGCATCTTCCCAATCATCCAGAGTAGTAACATAAAGATTTACAGGATATAGATTTTGATATAAAAAAGCTTTAGTTGTTTTGTTTTTCATTCTCTCTGGTTTTTTCATACTTTCTTTTTGGTTTGATTTTGAATAAATACCCAAACATTATTGTTTTAGTATCTTCATCATTTGAAATAACTCTATTTGCAAATTTAAACGGGTGATTACAAATTACTTCTACTACTTGATGTGGAATATTATATTTATTTGCTAATTGTATATAGATATTAGAAGTTTTTTCCTTTTGAATCATATACTATTCTATAGTATTTATTTTTAAGCAAACCATCGATTGTAAATGATTCTACGTCTATTGTAGAAGGTCTAATTATATTTATCACACTAAACACATCCTTTGTGTCGTTGTTCATCATAACGTGTTCTACTACTTCTAACTTAAGAGCTTTTTCTTCCTTTTTACTATATGGTTTGATAGGTTCTAAAATTATATATCTATCTTTTTCTTTTACTTTGATGTTCGTGGTTTCTACAAACATAGAAGAATTTCCAAAGTAAAGAGTATACTTATTAAATGGTAATTCTTTTCTCATTAATTTATTCCACCAACATTTTAGTAAACCATATTTCTTATAGATAAGAATGGAACCTGATTTTATATCTAAACATTTCATTTTATTCTCAGTATTATCGTTAGTTGCAAACGATCTCCAATAACAACTGGTATCAGAGCCTTATTTACGCTAAGTTCGTCTTCAGCAGGTCCAGCTATCAAAATGCCCTTCTCTTTGAAAGACTTAATGTATCTACTTAGGTTATCCTTAGTAATACCTAAATTCTCAATGATATATTTTCTATTATATCTGTTTGCTACATTCTTATTTGTATTAGGTTCCTTAACGTATTCCATATCCATTTTAATAAGTGTAGCCATTAATTCAAGTTCCCTATCAGTTAACCTAAGTATTCCATTAAGCGCTTGTAAAAACTCTGGTATCAATTCTTCATTTGATACGGTTTTTACTAGTTTATTCATTTATGATTGCCTCGAGTTTATTTAACAATTTCATCATATTGAAATATACAGTATCATGCTCTACTTTCACACAAGTTTGAATTTTACCTTCCTGATACTTTTTCTCAATATTGTTCTTACGTTGATTGTAAGTATTCTTCAATTGAGCAATAATAGTACGAATCTGTTTGATTTTCTTCTCATCGTTAGATTCAACAGTAACATTTTCAATTGGCTCAACTAAACCACTTTTAGCATATTCCTCAATCGTATCACATGATACAGCTACGTTTACTTGGGAATAATAATTTTGTGAGTCAGAAGATTTCTCATCAGAGAATGTATACATATCGTTATCCAATGTAAGGATATCGCCTGATTTTAATACGCCAAAAGGTTTAATAACTTTATATTCTGTAATCATAATTATTTAATGATATTTATTATTTGTTTCATTTTATCTTCTCCAATTTTTCTTGAAGAAATCGTAGTTTCTATACCTAATCCTGAACAAGGATCTTTCCAAGCTTTACATACTTTGCAGTATTCTTTGCTTTTCCGTTTAGCATCAAATGGGCATTTTTCCTTGACTGTTGTAATAGTAACTCGGTAATCTGACATAGTATTTATTTTTTAATAGTTCCAAGTGCTAATTTAATCCACTTGTTTACGTCAAAATCAGGATCTTTTTCAGATATGATTCTGCAATTGTTTGAAGAATCACATACTTCGTATTGTTTGGGTTGGGTTACTAAACCCATTAGACTAATTGCTTCATTCTTGGATAATGTTAATTCTGTAGCATTTTCCATGGAAGGATTATTAACGTCTTCTGGAACAAATACCTTAACTGTACCATCATCTTGTATTTGAATGAACTTTGAGTACTCACCCAACATGTTATTTATCATTTCTTTAATCATATTCACATAACGCAAATATTCAAAAAAAGTTGCACATTTTATACAATAAAAAAGGGGTTAACTTTATGCTAACCCCTAGTACATCCAACTACAACCACGATTAATTAAGACTACGCTTAGTCTTTAAAATATTTTTCTCCTTTTACAAAGGCTACTACATTATAAGGATTTACTAATTGACTATCTTTAAACAAATCAAAATCAATCGATGCTTTCCTAGGATATGCTACCACATCACCTACTTCAGGATGATTGTTCTCATCTTGCCACTGATATCCAGATGGCAGACGTAATACAATACCTTTTCTGAATGTAGTTAACACCTTTTCTTTAACTGTTTCGGTATCATTGATATCATAACCATTTTCGTCCTTTTTATCAGTCTCTACTGGCTTAATAATTTCTTTCTCTACGTATTCATCCTCTAAGGGCTTAACTATCATATCCTTAGTAGGGATATACACTAAACCGTCTATAACGGTCTTTAATATGTCCTGTTGATTTTCCATACTGGCTAAACGTACTTAATTAATTTTTGTTCTATTACTCTGAAATTTTTCTTAGAATGTGACCACCAGCACTACAACAAATACCTTGTGCAACATTATTTAGACACCCACTAAAGTTTTCAAATTGTCTAAAATAACACCCTCTGCATCCATCATATGCTCTGATTATTTTAAAATCATCACCATTTATGTTAACAACTCCTTGTCTAATCATTTCTAAGTATTTTGGTTCATTCATCATGATATAGTTTGATAATAATATATTATATACTGCAGTTATCTAGAGTAAGAGTAATGGTTTATATTACTACTAATTGCATTTTAAACTACTATTATATCCTACTCTGGATGTAGGAACGTATTATAATCTAATTTTGTTCCATTTTCTTTAATAATAAATTTTTATTTTAGAGTAAAGCTATCATGAGTACCATTTTTATTCTTACAGAATAACTCACAATTTACCAAGTACTCATCCATAAAATCATTTTCTGAATCTATTTCAATGTCTACTTCTATGAGATCACCATTTTCATATATTTTCTGATAAGTTTTATAGTTCCAATTACCAACCCAATGGTCTTTTATATTAATAAAACCATGTTCTTCTAGCCATTCACAATGTGTCATTTTAACATTATTTATGATTATTTAACATATCTACGAGAGTTTCGTAGTTAATTCATTAACTTGTTGCCTTAATTCATTTACAAATCTAGTAGCTCCTTTAGGTCCAGTGTACCCTAAATCTGGTATTTTATATACATGATCACCAATACTATCTATACCATACGCATTATTATTTTTACTTAGGATAGCTTCTACCTCTTTAACTGTTAATTCTTTTAACATAATTTAACTATTTTTAACGTATCTTATAACCTAAAAGTGTTAATAATTCATAAAATTTGTTAATATCCCTAAAGTAAAGTGAATATGAAATCATCATATGAGCCATACCTTCCTCCATAGGGTTCATTAATCTTAGATCTGATACTTTCAAAGCTTTAGTACCATCAGCACAATCCCATTCACTTACTCTAGCTCTTAATAGCTCAAAGTCACTAAATTCATAATAGAGTTGATTATCTTTAATTTCAAATCCTTTATCTTTTAATTCTTGTTCAAATATCATATTGCTGTTATTTAAATTCTAATTAGAGAACGAAAATGAATAATAAGTGTTGTAAAAATTTTTTATAAAAAATATTTTTGTGGGTATAATTGAAAGCGAGAACTGTAAAAAATTTTTTTCTAAATAAAAATTGGGGCATACAATTGAAAGCGAGGACCAGTACAATATCAAGTCCCCTCTCCTAACAAGTAGGGGAAATCCCCCGTCAAAGAGTTAATGTGTCAATAGAACCTTATGGTGTATAGGTCAACCGTAAAATGTTATGGATTTGTCTATCAAAGGTAAAGACGTAAAGAACTACGAACTTACGAAAGTAGAGGTAAAAACCTCCAAAGACGGTAATGCACGTTATGCAGTGTGTGAGTTCAGACAAGCAGGTCTAAGAAAGGTGCTGCAAGAGCAAACTAGACCTGTTGTGATGCAGTTAATGGCTGCATATGGTAGTACCAAAAAGCATGAAGATGTATACTTCAAGCTGTTAGAGGAGACTGTTGGTGAAGTTATGCCAATCTGTTGTGTTGAAGTAGCAGGATTTCCTGACTTTGTTCGTAAGGACAATGATGATAAAATCATCACTGAAACGAAGGAAAGAGATGGTAAGCAAGTAAAAGTAGCTTCCGTCTATAACTCTGTCTTCATCTATACACTGTGTACTGACGAAGGCGAATGTATCAAGTCTGATGCAAGTCTTATCAAGCGTGGTGAGAACTTGTTCAATAACTCCAAACGTATTATTACTATGGAGGAGTACAAGATGCAACGAGAGAAGGCTAAGGCAGCTAAAGAAGCAGCTAAGGCAGCTAAAGAAGCAGCTAAGGCAGCTGAGGAGAAGAAGTCTAATCCGTTGTTGGAGGGTGAAATAGTGGATGACGATGAGTTGTAATGAGTAAGTGGGAGGGAGTGGTAAACACCATTCTCTCCCCTCATTTTATCTCTTTTTCACAATAAACCCATTAGTAATTTATATAATATATAGCGTAAATAATAAAAGCTCCTATTAAGTACTACGGATAATAGATTCGGGCTCTAATATAGTAGTTAACGCTATTCCTTAGACAAGAATAGTATAATAAAGTCTAAAAGACTGTGTATACTCTAAACTTTAGAGGATTGTGCTATACACTTTATAATCCGAAGTATTCGCACAGTACAAACTTAGATAGATGAAGTACAAATCTAGACCTAAAAATCTAAGTTATCTTTCAGGAGGATTATAAGATTTTAAACAACAAAAAACTAATAACTTTCCAAGACGTTGAGTACACCAGTTTCTCTAACAAAATGCGACGTACTATCATAATGATGCAAGTATTGCTTATAGAGTTTTAGGTGTAACGTGTAAAAGATTGCACATGGAGATTGAACAACTGAAACATGTGGGAACTAAATAGGAGAGATCGTGCGAGTTCAAGGTAGTTCCGCTTAGTGTTTGCCTACTAAGTATCACTACACAAGCTGGATGGAAGACCAGCATCATTTGTTTAACTTAATAGTTGTAGGCGGATATACTCTAAACCTTCAACATAGGGCTAAACAAAATGGTAAAAAGGTTTGGAAACCCTCATTTTGTATACAGGAGTAAACCATCTCCCAAAAAACGTATACAATAGCCAGAACAGTAGGCGACAAGTGTAAAACTATCGTGAGTACAAGACGAATTTGTGTATTTATAGTCTTGAGAATCTCACCCACAGAAATGTGGAGAAATATCACAAAGCTGTACCAAAATTTAGATGCTTGGAGTACGACGAGGAAAGAGCATCACATACAACATATTTATAGAATGTGCAAAAAATACACAGGTTCCCTTAACCTAGGCCAAACGGAAGAGGGGGAAAGTTGTCAGTAAATTGTAGAGTACCAAGAACTGTCAAGTTGTAGATAAGATAAACTGAAATCTTCTGGCTGCTAGGAATAGACTAGCATTAAAAAACTAAAATCCAAAAGACGTTGAAGACACCAGTTTCTTATTCGCAGAGTTAGGACGATAAACCAGTGGCGTGCTAAAGATATTCGTCAGGCACTGAAATTACCCGCCAAGTAATAATAAGTTTTAGGGAGTAAACTGTCTTAACAAGGCTATAAAATAGCCTACCTTGCCATGTAGTAATACTGTATTATCTAAGTATAGTACAGAACTACATGGTTTAATTTGATTATTAATCAATAAAATTATATATTATGATAGCAGTAGTGAAGTGCTATAAGCACAACGTAAAACCATTAGTAATAGAAGTATTTGAAGGTCATGATGAACAAACACAAAAAGATGCTTTTGAATTAGCAGCTATCCTAAGTAGAAAGAATAAGTGTGAGTATAAAGTACTCATTGATCTTTCTTGCGTTGCAGTTATAAATGATTCAAAAATAGAAACAAATGAGTAACGGAACAAAAGCAACAATAGGATTTTACATAATGTCATGTTTATTCCTATTATCAATGGGGTTAGATCCAAAAGCAAAATTCTCAGCAATATTAGATATGATATTTGAATGGTCATTAGCTTATTGGATATTTATTGGAATATGTTTTTTAGCAATAAACTCATTTAATAAATAAGAATCTATGAGCAAGAGAAAATATCACAAATCAAATTGTGATTCTACAGTACGAGCAATCGTAACAGATGCACTAGGACGCAAAGTGATTCTAGTTGGAAAGCACGCTTTCGAGTGGTCTATTATTCTCGAAAAAGAAGGGAAATTAGTAATAACTACCTTTCCTAATAGAGAAAAAGCAGTAGATACATTTAACAATAAATATAAAAGAAAATGAAAGCACTCAATTACATTCTATTTGGTATACTATTATTAGTATTATTATTTTATATAGTAATAACAATAAGTCAACCACGTTATGCAGTAACTAATATATTACTGTATATAATACCAACTATAATTGGTATCTATTTTGGTGTTAAAGTTATTAAACATGAATAATATAAACACCCAGTGTATGAAGTGATACACAACTCTCTTTTTAATTTAATATAATGCAGCCATGGTTAGTGACAAGCCTAAAGTAAATGCAGAGTCATATTAAATTATTTAGTAACTATTGTTTTTAGTAAACTATGACAACTAAAAACAATAACTAGAGGACATCTTACTATTATTACAACCCAATGTAGTATGAATACTCGTGTATGGCGTAGCTTTCCTTAATTAGGAGCAGTGATAACATCATGTAGGCGCAGAGACGTAGGAGACTTTAGAAGAATAGGCTTTATTATAATTTACGTGCACAGTATTTATAATAATAGCAGTCATAGCAGAGAAGGAATCGAATTAAACCTTTATTAATGTGGCCACATTAATAACATTCCTTGCAATAGCATGTTAGGTTCGCATGGGTGCACTATTGTGTTTATTAGTAACCAAGTAAGCTTACAATCGAAAACATTACCATAATGTATTATGGTGTAAGACAGTATGATACTAACTGGAAAATAAGTATCTGGATACAAAACTCCTATAGTTTAATGGAAAAACACTAGACGTATTGCACGTTGGAGATTGGTGGTTCGACCCCACCTAGGAGATCAAATTTTTAATATATGAGAAAGATAATATCATTCATTTGGTTAGTATTAAGAATACTTATCTACATGATAATATTATTAATACTGTTGGACGATCCTATCCTATATCCAATATGTGTGATATTATTTGCATATATTGAATTTAAGGATAAAGTAAATGTTAGTGTTTTTCATGGTATTATAGATGAAGTTAAGAAAGAATTGAAGTAACAACATTCTTTTGGTTAAAATGTAAGATACACATCTGTTGTGAAACACGTGTGTGTCATTTAAAAGATTTTTACAAACATTGATTATAGCCTCCTAAAGGCAACGAAAGTCACGCAGAACCGTTGTATGCCTATTGTGAAATACGCATACAATTTCCCTAGAGGGAAGACAACCTCAACGAAGACATGTAAGACATTATATTCTTATGGATATGCATTGTCGGGTTCTAGGGTCTAGTAGGTTTAAATTGCCGGGCTGAACGAATGCCAACGGCTACTGAAGCTAATGTCTTTAAATCTGAATCATTAATACTTAATAATATGATAAGAATAATAATTCAGAAAAAAAAGAGTCGTAGTATATCTCTATACAAGAGAATTGTGACTCTTAAAAAAGAGCTTAATTTAAGTTGGCTTGATGCGATTAAGTTAGCTTATAAATTAAGTAGAGGATACGGTGTAGTAATCAATACTGCTATCGCATCCAAGCAACAGTGTATGTACGGATATATGGATAATCTTCATAATCAGTTACATCGTGTATTTGATGCAAATTGGAAACAAGATGTAGAAACTGTTGCTATGCAAATACCCAAAAAAGACTTTGACCTATTTAAATTAGGTGGAGGATATAGGGTATATATTGCAACAAAACCCGGTTATATAGATTACTTCTTACAGATCTATCCATAATCAGGTAAGGGAGATTTATTTCTCCCTTTTAAAAAGAAAAACTTGTTGAATTATAGAACTCTATTCATGTATCTGTTGTGAAACACATACTGATTAAATTGAAATCCTAAGTAGATACATGTAACAGCTTGGCGGCGTTAGTGGCTTATGGTCTACTTAGGATTATTTATGAAAACTATTAACATTAAATATAATCAATATGGCAACAAAAATTAAATTCAACTTTAAAAAAGCGAAATTTAAAATAGCTTGGTTAAAAGCATTAAAGGTAATTTTTGGTCTTGAATTACAAACAGCTAAAATTGCTGTAGATTCTGGAGAATTTTACTACACACTCAGAGATAATGAAACTTATGAAGCTATTTGTATTAAAGTAGCAGAAGTATGTGGAACTATAGGTGAATCCTTTTTCTCAGAAGAAGAAATCAAAAATGTGATGTCTATTGTAGAACCACAAATAGAATCACAAAGTACAAAAAATATAAATACTACAAATAATTCTCGTAATATACAAGAAATTACTCCAAATGTAGTAAAAGTGGGTTCAGTATATATTCTTACTGAAGAAGAATATAACCATCTTCATAAATGTCATAGTTTATTGATGGATATGTTAGGTACATATAAACAATTTCTACAAGCTTATGAATCCTTTAAATAAATCTTCATTAAAATGTCTTTTATATGTGTTACTACTATTGGCAGTAATAGTTGGGGGTATTTACACCATAGCTATTATAGGAGAACTAATAACAGTCTCATTAGGTATGGGTGCTATACTAGGTTTACTCTTTATTTTAATTAATAAAGAATCTCAGAGAATAGAAAAGTATTTATATGAAGAAGAACAAAAACAACAAGATTTATGAAAGTAGAAGTTTGGTACGCAGTAGATGAAGATGGAACACAATGTCTTTATACAGAAAAACCAAAAAGGTATGAGGATAATATAAATGGTTGGGTTAATTCAGATTGGGGTGATAAAGATGAACTTGCAGAAAATTTTAATTATGCACAAATATCTGAAGAAGATAGGATAAAATTAAATATTCCTATAATATCTTGGGAAGACGAACCAATAAAGATTGAATTAGATATTCAAGCTATGGTTATTAATCAATAAGGCAATATTGCACAGTTTTATTAATAAATCAATTATTTATGAACAAGTTTCGAGACGTAGCCATTGGGCTACTTTGTGTCGTACTATTAGGAGCAATCCTGTGGTATGGGTACGATAAGTACCATGGTACAGAAGCTGAAAAAGCTTCAGAATCAACTAAAACTGAGGTCATTATTCCTACTTTGGAAGAAAGACTTAACGACTGGAATGTTGAAAAGCATGACATGGAATTGTATGATTTGTGTATGGAACTTCCAGAACAAATCGTACGTACTATTCTTAATAGAATAGGTACAACTGCAACGTATGAAGAGATTGCTGAAGAGTATCTCCGTAATACAAATTATTATATTAGTATGCAGTTAAAAGAAGTTATGCCGGGAATAACAGGTCCAGATGCTAAGAATGCTAAAGTGGAAATAAAGACTGAAGTAAATAGGCCGGAAAAAGAAAGTGAGAAAGCTGTCAAAGTACCAATTACGGTAATAGATAGTATTAAATGATCATGATTGCAATAACTTTTTTGAATTTCTGACTTATAATTCATTTATATGCATTGCCTGTGAAGGTAGTGCATATTTTTCTGTCAGATCATCAGAAGATGACAAGCATGTGGGGCGTAAGTAATTATATAGACATTTATATTTATTAAATACGACATATAAATATATTTGGACATTCGTATTTATATAATTATGATCGTGCGGACGTTAAAATCATGCCGTTAATAAGAATTGTACTGGCAATACAATTCTGCTATAACGTAAAATATGTTAGATAGCCAATTTTAAGAAGTTTTACGTAAGAGTTTTTTAATATTTATTTTGCAGACGTAAAACTTCACGATGACACTTGTTATTAGTTGCTCATAGTACAATATGAGTTGTTGTTAATCAACAATCGTTCAATCAAAATCTTCTCCGTAGTTGTACATGCGGAGACGTCATTAAAAGTTATAACTTAAATTTATCAAAAATGAAACAGTTACATCTTATTGGAACTACAGGAAATAATTTATGTCTTGTACAGATTCCAACTTCTTGGTCTCAACAAGAAGTAAAAGAAATGCTTGAAAGAGCACTTCTTGTTTTTATGCAGGAACAGGAAGGAGATAATCCAGAATTTCTTACTTCATTAAATGAAGAAGAACTGAGACGTCAATTTCCTAGATTCGATTCTAAGTTAATCGAGCAAGTTTCTGTTTTACTTCAGAATGTAGGTACACCAATATCTACAGGAGGAGGTCTTACATGGCAAGTAGAAGTACAGAATTACTTATTACGTAATCCTACTTTTACTAGAGACTTAGTTCTCTTATTTAACAATCCTCTCAAAAAAGAGGAAAAAGAGTATCTTTGTATTAACTACATTGAGGCATTACCTGAAATTGTTAAAGTTTTTAAGAGCTATGTCTAAAACGTGGAAAGAAAGTAAAGCAGTAAAACAAGGACGTTCTGAAAAAGGACGTCCTAAGCCTAAAATGGAACCCTACAAAAAGGGTACTAAGAATAAAAAAGAAATTTATTGATTACTCGCCAGTTATCATATAATTTAATTTTTTATTAATATGGTGGTTATCCCCGAATCGTGAATAAGCCCAGAGTCCTACAGCAAATCAAAGCTATGTGAAGATGCATAGTACGCTAATAAAGTAAAGGGGGCAGCATACGATAAGAAAACAAAGACTATGCCACGATTCATTATTTAAGAACATGGAAATAAGAAACGTTATAGAACTCTCCGTATTTAGCAAATCTCTATCAAAAAAGATTACATATTTAAATCATGAAGAACGTATACTTATTGATATAGAACAAATTGCTGCAATAACTCCATCTTCAGAAAGAGAGGATTTACCTAAGAAAGTAGGTTTAGCCTCTTGTAATAATGATGAAGCAAAAGAAGAGTTGTACACTTGTGTACTACTTAAATGCGGTTTTAGTATAAGAGTAATTGAATCAGTAGAAGAAGTATATAATAAAATACAAAAAATATACAATTCTACTATTTAGTAATAAAAATCAATTTTATTTAAAATGCGAAACAAAAGAAAAATGGAGACTGTGCGTATTCGCAAGGCGAATGCTACAATCAAAAAGGAAAAAGTAGTATGTTTTGCACAGGATAGAGACGTAAGCACTCGCATACTTGCGATACTATCTGTAGGGCAGACAAAATCCGGAGTAAAGAAAGAAACGAAGGGGGCTGATGGAAAAGTAACAGTAGCCTTTGTACCTGAAATTACTCGCTACAAAGTAATTTGTGGCTCCAATGGAAAAGTTGGAACAAGATACAATATGATAAAAATACCTAAAGAAGAAAAAGGTAGAGTTATCAGAAAGACCGTTATTGACAACGGTACTGTAGGTCGGCGATTAACAGATGAAGAATTTGTTAATATGTATCCTTCTCAATGTAATATCTTTAAAGAGATATTTAAAGAAGAATTTCAAGTAGCATACCAAAAGGTATACGAAAAACTAAAAAATAAAAAGTAATGACACTTGAAGAATTTATTTATCAAGGTGCTAATACCGCTAGTATTAGCAATGTTTCTACTAGAGGACAACCTATTATTTCTACATTTTGTAAAAAAGATATAAAAGAATCAATAAAGAGCGCAATTAGTGAGAATCCTAGTTTTAAGCAATTTCTTGAAGAGAACCATGCTTATGGTAGATATGTAAAAAATGTCACTAATCAAATATTGCGAAATAGAGATATCTCTGGTAAACTAATTAAATGTGTACATAGAATCGCTCATAGTAATTTTAGTAATAGAGAGATTATTAACGGCACTATTAACTGGAGTAGTACATCAGAAGGTAGCGATTATTGGTTTGGATTATATGTTAATACTAAAAAGTAAATAATAACAATTTTAATTTAAAAATCAATTTTATTAACTTATCAAAAATTTAAAAATTATGGCAGATTTTAATTTAGATGCAAAAATGCAAGAGCAAGAAAACAATCAGGGTAAAGTAAACACTTCCGCAGTAGACAAAGCAAAAGAGAATATCGCTGCAAAGAAGTTGGAACAAGAGACCCGTGAAGTTGAACGCCGTTTATCAAACGCAGAGTCTACAGAAGATCGAGCATTGAAAGAGCTTCGTATGGCCCGTAAAAAAGAAGAAGCTCAAAAAGCATTTTTGACAGCTGTATCTACAGCCAAAACAAATTTTGAGTCCGACGGAGATTATCGTAAATACGATAAGGCTGTCGAGGAAGCCGAAGAGAAGCGTGACAAAGCCGTCAGCGACGCTAAGCGTGCTATCTACGGTGAGGATTATTGGAGATATTAATCCAGTAATTTAACTCCGAAATCAGAGTTGGGAGTGTCCGAGAGGCCTCCCAATCTCTTTCCGTATATTTAGTTCTAGAAAGAGATTAATACCACGATTTAATCATTCGAATTAGAGTAGAATAAAATTATCTTGAATTAACAAGATACTCAAGAGCCTTGAGCCAGAGTGGAAAATTCTGAGCCACTGATCACGTGCCTGAGATCATTACTATCACTTGAAAAGTTTCGATAAACTGAAACTGCTGAATCGCTAGAACCTTGAGTCAAGACCTAGTGATAGGCTTACGTAAGTAAGTTAAGTATAGTAATGATATCAAATCACACATAGAATTAGAGCTTTAAGCCGAAGTTAATGGTTATCGTCTTTTGATGGTAATTTAAAACTTCAAATTCTATAGATCTATCAAAGGCATTTACTATAGTAATAGGGAGCTATATGCCTAAGATTATTCTTTTTTAAAGAGATAAACATGTATTTAGGGATAAGACATAAGTCGCATTGCGCATTCTTTGAGGAATACACTCGCATAAAAAAGATTCTTACTATTACTATAGATTTATAAGGTAAAGAGAGAGTGATCTCTCTTTACCTACACTTAATAATTTGGGGGTTAAAAATTAAAAAGTATTTACGATATAAGAACTGTATCGTATCTTATTAGGTTTATTGGAAACTATTAGGACGAGGGTTCGACTCCCTCCAGCTCCACGCTCACAAGAGCTACAAAGGCAGAACAAAAACTAGGATTTTTGATCGTGTTGACCGTGCGCCAAGTTTTTAAATTTTAGAACGGTCAAAAGGGGCTGCTTGGATTTGACTAATAGTGAAAGGTAAAATAGGTTCACTTTAAATTTAAATGGCAATACATTTGTCACTGATTACACTGCTCTAGGAGCGGCGTAAATCAACGTGCTAACTACGAAAATGAGGGTGTCTAGTAGCTTAACCGGATAAAGCCCTGGATTTTATCAGGAGATTGTGGGTTCGAATCCCACCTAGATAACAAAATATTAATTATGAGTTACATAGCAGTAGATACATTTGGAGATGAATACATATATCAATTTAAACCTAAAAGAGTAATACGTACTAATACATTAGGTGAAAAATGGGGATATTGGTATTCTGAAAAAGGTCATCAGATTGAGGTTCCTAAAGGTACTGCAAAAGCATTATATAATGCAAACTTGATGACTGATTGTAAAATTCCTTTATATAAAAGGAATATGAACTGGGGAGATAATCCGATTCAATTATAATTTTAAAGCTTATGGATGAGAAAATAGCTGAAAAAAGATTAGTATCATTTAATAAAGAATGTATACTAGCAGGACCACGACAAAGTGTCGTTAGTTTCCTTAAAATGTTAATGAACTTAGGAGCAGATGTAACAAAAGCAACATCTGCAAAGAGTTTAATAACTAGTAAATCGAACATTGTATTACTACTTAAGAATGAAGGAAAAAGTAAGAAATTTCCTCAAATCACTGTATTAAGTAGATCTTGGTGGGATTATTACCACAATCCCAAAAAGCATAGAAGTTCTTATAAAACATACAATATTCCAAAACAATGGAATAAAGTATATAATGAGATACTAAAACTTGAAAATATTCCATTCTTAATTCCTGAGTAATATGAGACTAACATTTTGGATATACTTTGATAATCCCGGTGAAAAGGAGAAATTAAAGAAGATAATGGATGAACCATATGATGATTTTGAAAAGAATCGTCTAATCCAAGAAGAGTTTGGAGTTGATTTGCTTACAGCAAGTCGAGTTATTGACACATATTATAAATCAATTAAGAAATGAAAGCAGGAGTATATATTGTTAAAGACTTATTCAGTGAACAGAAATATATTTTGTCTTTAAATGGTAAGGAACCATTTATAAGAATCACAAATAGTATTTCACTAAGTTCATTTGCTAATGGTCTTATCGAAAGAGATCATAAAATAGTTGAACAGATTTTAGAAGATCCTACTAAATTTGAATTTACTCTTCTATCTAAAGAAATTGAATCAAGTAAAATAGAAGAAAGAAACACAGAATCTAGTAGTACTCAATATACTGATGAACAATATAAAGAATTCATAAGTATAAAGAATATTCAACCAGATGGTAATTTAAATAAAATTGCTGTTACTGCAGATATTCAAGGTAAATTACATATATCTTGGGAAGAAGCAGAAAAATTATTTGATATAATAAATATTCGTTATTTAGAAAACGATAAATGGAAGAAAATAGAGATAAAATCTTCGATCAACGAGGCGAACTCTGTAATACAATAAAAAATCTTTTTAAAAATACTAGCAAATGTGAAAACTTTTTACCAGTATTTAGAGAAGATGAAGGTTATTGTATGGATTGGGGAATAATTGGATCAGAATATGAAAAATATTTTGGTTGGATTAAAACTCCAGATGGGAAATTCTATTCAGTATGTCCAGATAATATGGACTGGCGTACTTGGATTGAGATAAAAGCAAAAATTAATAAATGGCTTGCTTGGATATCTCAACGTCTTTTTCATCCTAGTAAGATGATAGGGAGCAAACATACTACAGACTTAGTAAGACTAAGAATTGCTGTAGCAATGTTAGACAAAATAGAATTACCTAGAATATATTCTGATGAAATATTTGATAACTTAATTCAATGTTATTGGATACGTAAATATGTATACGATACATATTATTATAGATATATATTAGGTATTCCATTTTAGTTTAGAAATAAGGAAGTGTAATAAGATTTGCCTACTTTCAGACGAGATAGCTGTGTCGTCGCAGAGGGCGTTCTAAACAAAGGATTCTAGAGGTTCGACTCCCCTAGTTTCCACTAACTAATGCTTGTTATATGAAAGAAGAAGAAAAAATCTTAATTGAACAAGCAAAACACGGTGATAATAAGGCTTTTAATCAGTTATATGAACGGTATCATAGACTGATAAGATATATTATATTTGATATAGTCAAAGATGATGAACTCACTCAAGATCTATTGAGTAATACATTTATAAAAGCCTTTAGTAAACTCAGTTCTTATGTAAATCCTATTAGCTTCGAAGCGTGGCTTAAAACAATAGCAGTTAATACTACTATTGACCATATAAGAGCCACAAAGGATTTATGTAAGAACTTCAGCATAGATAATGAGACAAATACTATTCAGTTAGAAGAAACAGCTCCAGATCCCGAGTCAGATATGATTAAAACAGAGAATATTGAACTTCTAAGAATAGCATTATCTCGCCTAAGATCTAAGTATCGAAATTTACTCGAGTTAAGATACTATCAAGGTCTTAGTTATGATCAACTGAGTGTTAAGCTTGGAATTCCTATCGGAACTGTAAAATCCGATTTGAATAAGGCAAAACGTAGGTTGAGAGAAATTTTTCATAAACTTTCAAAAAATTAACAGAACATGACAACAATGACTTTCATTTCTATGATTGTTGCTTTAATTCTAGTGATTGTAGCAATCGCTAGAGTACAAGGTAGCCCAAAGCTAGGTATTAATTTGATATTGACACTAGCATTTGCGATTGTTGTTGGATTTGGTATCCAGAGTAAGACTCGTCATATCGAGCCTAAAAAGGACCAAATAGAAAAGGTCTCTGTAGTAAACCACATGCCCATACAGGCTTTGCAAATCGTTGGAGTGACACCAATGATTACTGCAACAATTGAGTCTGTAAGTAAGGCTTATATGTGGTTTATTAGAGACCAAGGAGACCAACAACAAGGAGAAAATCTTCTAGTTCATACTAGAACCAGAGCGTCACCAGATCACGAGGATTCAAGTTAGCTTACTAACTATTTTCGGGATCATTACTATTTCTATCATTAGTTATTTTAATAATTTAAAACTGTAAAGGACAGTAAACAAATCAATTGAATCATGTCTAAGAAAAATAAAACAATTCAGCAAACTTCTGTAAAGGATACTGAAGTAAAGGATAACAAGAGTACAAAACAAACTCAAGTAAATAATCCACAAAAACCAAAGGAAGTAAAGAAGCCTGAGGTAGAAAAAGAGGAGAGAAAACAAACTCCACCACCTGTAGATCCTACAGTAGAAACAGTTGTAACCGAAGAGATTAAGTCGGAGCCAAAGGAAGAAATTCCTTCAAAGATTGACTTAAACAACATTAAGTTACAACCGCATCAGAGAATGTCTGGCGATGGTTATGCTCGACTACTAGAAGTAGCTCAGCGTCATATAGCCGGAATGAAATCTGGTGAACCAGCAACGATTAAGATGGAGCAAGCCTTCACATATAATCTTGCTTGGGGTATGACTAAGGCTTCTATTCAGGCTCGTGAAGAAAAGCTTGAATTAGGTCTTGCAGTTCCAAATGATGATGTCATTGTTCAAGATGTTATTAATACATTTAATAATATTGGTGTTACAATGTTGCCGCATCATGTATCTGAGGATGGTAAACAAATGACCTTATCATTTAAGGACATTACTCCAGAAACAGAGAAAGAAGCTAAAGAGGAAATTAAACAAGAGAAAAAAGCTCCCGTAGTTCCTGAGTTGGATGCGTCAAAATGGAAAGATGAGAATGATGTAAAGAATGGATTGTCCTATATCCTATCGCAGCAAAATTCCCCTTTTCCCAATCGATTCAGCGAGGCTTTGATGAAAGTACGATTGTATCGACAGAGTCAAGAATCCGACGAAGCAAAGAAGGAAACTTGGAACAAGATTGGATTAGGTGCATTGTTCGAAGATGCTGTTACCCTGTTAGGTAACAAATCCACAGCATTAGTACGTGGTTTGTGTCAAGGAACGGTAAGTTCTCTTATAGCAGATCATAACCCGATTTTCGCTCACTCAACTGTGAAGTACAATCTTCCGGTCTTAAGTGAGAATGAAGTAGTTGATTTGATTAAAGCGTTTATTCGTGTGCGTAATGCGGATTCTAAGCAACCAATTGATGAGACTACAGCAGTTAAGAATGGAATCCTTGAGCCTACTCGAGATTTCTTCTTACAGGTACCGCAACTAAGTAAATTAGTTGTTAATACTGACGATCCTAAATCTTATGAAGTAGGACTCGCCAAGAAAATCATGAACAAGTTCTATGAAGCCTACAAGACGGAAGTCCCTATGGCAGATCCGAAGTTCATGCTTAATGCAACAAATAAAATGATTGAAATTCGTAATATGTATGTAGACAAGGATGCAGCCTTCGCTCTATATACAGAAAGCGAATATCCTAAGGAAACTCCGAAATCTGAGGAAACTGCAGATCCTAAGAAAGACGAGAAACCGGTGGAAGAGAAGAAGTAAATAACTATAAATCATTATCAAAATGAGTAGACATGGCAATTTACTTACATACGTGTCATTTGCTATTGTAGGTATATTATTATCCTATAATACGAACTTCTTTCAAGTAGAAGAGGTTCGGGCAGACCAAGTAAAACCACTTGACTTGCCCGCATTAAAGTTCGATCCTAAGGGCAATTTGTCCTTAGAGATTGATCTTAATAAAGGTGTTTCCAATGTAAAAAGCGATATGCCGATTGCTAACATTGATGTCACCATTAATCACCCCACGAAAATCGTGGAAAAGGTAGTAAAGAAACCAGTTAAAGAAAGGAAAGAATATGAAACAAAAACTGAATATTTGGAGAAAGTAGTGATGTTTACTCTACCTACTCCTCGCTTTCACGTACCAAATGTTCAGATTCCTAAAAGTGTAGAGAGATGAAAGCAAATAATAATACATTAGATAAATTAGCATTTGTAGGCTTAATTATCTTCTTTATAATGTGTTTATTCTTTGCATGGTGTATAATATAATAGTTAAAGATAAAAGCTATCGGGTCAAACGACTCCTTACCCGTAGTAAGAAGAAGGAGAGTGGTATTGTAGCTGTACACTTAAAAAGCAATAAGACAGCGTGTATTATATTTGGATAAGCCTGATCAGCGAATCGTATAATATAGACAAGGAAGACAGGATACAAGAATATGATAGCGCTAACACGCAATTCAAAAGGTAGTATGATAACTTATTAATGAGTATATCCTTTTACTCTAGAAAAGTTAATAAGAAAATGGAATAGTGTAGATATCAATCCATTCTATAGGTATTGAGAACCGTCTGGTGAATATACTAAGAGAAGACACTTCGATATGCTTACCGATAAAGTAGGGAAACATAGAAGATAAACGATATATGGAGTCTGCTTCAGCAGCTATTAATAATTGTAGGTGACAATGCAATTATTAAGTCTTAGAGTAAAGACAATAGTAAACTTCATTAGAAGTCCGTGGAGGAAACCAATCCTGAAATCAAGAAGGGACTTTAAACAGCAACTGCAACTATCACAAAGGGTGATAGAATTACTCAACAAAAAACTGACTAAGTTTCAGGTAGTGTCCAAAGCTACCTTACTGAATCCATCTTAACCAATTTGGATAGGTTAAATAAATTTGCCATCTTAGTGTTCGCTATATTAGTGCTGAAACACCTATATGAAAGAATATAGGGAAAGTATAGTTATGAAGGAGATTAGATATTTAATAGAGGGTGCTATAAGGTGCTACGAGTCTGAAGAAAGTAGAATCAATTACTACAGCTTTTATTCTTAGAAGTAAAGGTCAACAGTTGGTGTTATTACTAAAGATTCATATGGCTGAGTGGCTATGATCCATACTGGGAAAGTAGAAATAAATTCGAGACTTATTTTCTATGGATACGTATGACAGATTATCCGGATTAGGTGCCAAACCTATACTTTATAGAACTATTAATATCAACGTGATTGTGTTTACTGCATGAGTTATATCACGATAATAAATGGAAACGCAGAGGTTTGGTGAAGCGTACCAAAACGTTAATCCAAGTTTTAGAACAACTCTTGGCAAGATTGTAATACGGTAACACTGTATGTATCTAAAACAGGTCTGACTTACCTAATACAAAGTTTTTGACGTCGGCTAACAGAGTCCGTCGGTTGATATCCGAGAAACCTGCAAAGTTTAGTATGCTTTCTTTAAAATATATAACGAAAGTAGGGCTTTTGTAAAGTCAATGGGCTAAGTTCAAGTCTATTAACGTAGAGCTACTGAATCCAAAGATTCACCACTGGCCCGAGAGTCATATTTCCTCTTAAACAAAGAATATTAGAGAGTATTAACATGTTTAACACCGTAGGGGCCAAAATCCCGAGTTAAAGTAAATTTGAGGAAGTCCTCGCTAGGAAAAGTCTATCATTTGTAGGATAAGATAAACCATTTTCTGACTGCGCCCTCAACAAGCCAACCGTTATTGCTTCGTGCATGAATACCAGAGTATGATGATAAATCATATGATCGGTATAAAGCGTTTCATTGAAACTTATAAATCTTTAAGAGTGACCGAAAGCGAACTAATGCTTATAGACCTATTTGTAAGTAAGAGTAAATGGAAAGTAGGTGAAAGTCCTCAATATTCGAGCTTGTAAAACAGAAAAATCCTCGAAAAGGTCATATGGGCAGTATACTGCATATGAAAGAATAGAGTGGCAACCACTTTAGGGTGAAAAGACTAGAAGTGTTGGGTTTGGTAACGTTCCTAAAACGACCGTATATGTGGAATATTCGATAAAGTAATCCTATGTGGTTTATTATATCTTATCAGTGTGTTTAAGCCAATTTAAGACACACATACTAATAATAGTATATTTGTATTGACAAAGATATAACATTTGCTAGAGAAGCCTAGAAATGTAAAGAACTAGTAGCATGTGCATATCCCTATCAATATACAGCGGTAGAAGATAGTAAAAATGTATTGATCTTGTGACTTATTAATTAATGTCGTAAGATCTCATTAGTCTGATGTTGGGCAAGCGTGAGGGACAGTTAGTCATGATACGAACCTTCATTAGTTAATATGAAAAGTATAATTGGATAATTCTAGAGTAAGACTAGTTCCATAATGCACTAGATGAAAAAGTGTCATTTAAGAAGAGGAAGTATCTATTTAAATGTGTCTCTATGGAGTGCTAGAGTAATAGCAATAGCAGAATTACAGAGTGAAATAGAATCCAATAAGCTTATCAAGTATAAAGAATAATTTCAAGGAGTAGTCATTGAATTGACGTAGGCGATAAGATAACAGGCACCTGGGCAACAACATCCCCTATTTAGGAAATACTCCAGTAAAGAAGTTCTTTTTATTTTATTTGAGTTTATTAATCTTTAAAACAATTTAAAATGTTTCGTTGGTGGAATCAACCACGAAATCAAGGAGGAAACAAATTATGGATTATATGCGTATTAATGCCGCACAATGTGGCGCAACTTTGGGTAAATATATTTTGGTTGTAGAACGGAATCCCGTTGATACAAATTATTCAGAGGATAAGAAAAATGGTGCTTTGACTTTAAGTCGGCCTATTTATTTGTATTCAATTCGACCGATAGAGGTAACTTCAGTCGAGTTAGTAGAGTCAATGAGTAACGAACGTAAAGTTCAGTTCAACAAAGATCCGAAATTACGGCTAGATATCGCCAACATTGACGACATTACTAAAGTTATTCCAGTACCATCAGCTTCTACTGTTAAAGCAGCGATTGAGAAGTATGAACGGTCTAACAAAGAAGAAATTACTATCTTTGTAGATTATGTTAAATTAGTACCGGAAGTTATGGCCCTTAACCGGGATGAGAAGAATGTACTTCAGAGCTTCCTGAATGCTCAGATGAAGTTCTGTGGAACTTTAGCCGAAGCCAACGAGCTTGAGGCTACAGCTTGTCGTACTCGGATGAAAGAGTTAGGTATTGACGTTAATATCTAATCGCTATGTCCGAGCAAGGATTTACTATAAGTCCGTGGGCATTTAGAGATTTAACTTATATGTTTAATGATCCCATTCTTGTAGATCAATTGCTACTTACAGATGAAAAGCAAGTAGCGAAATATAAGAAAGTTAATAAAGATGGATCAATAACATTTGGTAAAACAAGTATCTCATGGTTAAATCGTCTATTTGGTGGAGAGTATGTACTTAATCCAGAGACAATTTGTCTCAGATTAATTAAGATAATAACCGGTATGGGTAGTGGTCGAAATGATGATGCATATAAAGATATGTGTGATCGTTTCTCAAATTATTATAAAGACGGAAATTATAGCTTGGCTATTTCCGCTATTTTTGTTGCGTATCGTTTTGTATTAGCTTCAGATATTAAAACAATGACTGAAGAGAACTCTACAGTTGAGAAAGGAGTTCCTAATCGGAAAAATGTTTTACTAAATGGAATACTAGTAAAAGACAATTCTGGTCAAGCTGTTGTGGTAGATTTTTCAAATCCATCACAAGTGTTATTCCGTCGTCCATAAAAATCGAAAATCATAAGTAATAGCAATTATGTTTTGTGATGAATGATAAACAAATATTGCATATTACTCAAGATATTTCCTGGTAGAGAAAGAGATGAGTTAATTTCTCTACCATAACATGGGCGTAATACGGTGTGTATAATAACATACTAAGTGGGTTGGCTAGCCTCGAGAATAAGAAGAGGATGTCATTATCGATGATGAATACGCCCTCACAGGTAGTTGATAATTCAAGTATATAAATAGATGTTTAACAATTTAAAATCAATTTGTATATGAAAATTAAATCAACAGAAATTAAGGCAAAATTGGAGAAGTTAAATAAAGATATTACTAATAGCTGGATGATCATTCGAACAGAGAACTTAGTTGAGAATGGGTTCAAACGTCATTATGATATGAAAGCGCTGTTAGATGATATCAATAAGAAAGCTATAGATCGTATTCAGACAAAACTAGATCAGTTCTGTATAAATCTTGGCTTTAAATCACGTGACGATTTTCCGAAAGATAGTATTTATCCTATTATCTTTGAGTTATCAGAGAAGAATGAACAATTTGTTCAACTAGGTATTATTATCGAGAAGTCGACGATTAATCCTACCCTAAAGATGAAGAAGGAGAAGAAGAATCTTAAGCAGAATGAGGAACTTACTCGTGATTACTTGAATAAACTTCGCAATAATCTTCAATTGGAGATTAATGGCCTAAAGAAGAAACTTGCTGACTTTAACGATATGGCTGAGTTAGATACTAGCAAAGCATATATGTATTTAGCAGCATAAAAAGAAAGATTTGTCGCTCCCTTTAAGTAGGAATAAGAGTTTGGCAAGTCGGGTTCGAATCCCGGACGAATCACAAGTCTCGAAAACTTATTTATTAACACTAAAATTATCAAAATTTATGAAAACAAAAGATATCAAATCTACAGAAAAGAAAACATCTTCTTTAGATAAGGTAAAAGCGCTTAAGGAGAAAATTATTGCAAATGCAAATGCACTTGCAGATCGTATTCTTAATAAAGCAATTGCTAAGGAAGAACAACAGAAAGCTTGGGAAACTAGAAAAGAAGAGCTTAAAGCAGAAGCCGCTAAAAAGCGTAAAGAGGCAGCTTTAAAGAAACGGGAAGAAAAAGCAAAGAAGCTTATCCAGATTCATACTAGTATTCCTACTAAGGTCACTTCTAAAAAGCAAAAAGACATCGATAAAGAGATCGAGAAAAAACATGATGAAAAAATGATTGCTATGGAAACAAAGTTTGAAGACTTTAATCCTAAGCAACAGAAACTTACTAAGGAAGAGCGAATTGAACGTAATAAAAAGCGTGCAATTAAGCTTATTCACCATAAGGAAATTAAGGATAAAATAAAACATACAACAAAAGAAGAGAGAGAAAAAATAGCAGCAGAAGCTAGAAAAGCTGGTTATTTAGCCTATAAAGCAG
>ERZ773139.129-NODE-129-length-100234-cov-19.890366_pt1 | contig 100234 bp, 84 predicted proteins | sample MGYA00580854_ERZ773139 | MGnify/ENA primary metagenome ERZ773139 (study PRJEB29015, sample SAMEA2737809) | human gut metagenome | biome: human gut; feature: human-associated habitat; material: faeces | place: China | collected 2012 ...
TCAACATGATGCAGATGTCGGCACTGGATGAACTGCTGCCGCTGGTCAAGTGCGCCGATGTGCTGGCGCAGAAGTATGATGTGGTTGTGACAAATCCGCCGTATATGGGCAGCGCAGGGATGGGAGCAAAACTGCTCGAATTTGTCAAAAAGGAATATCCCGATAGCAAAAGTGACCTGTTTGCTGTCTTTATTGAACGTTGCGGAATGTTGACAAAACGTGGTGGTTATCAGTCCATGATTACACAGCACGCATGGATGTTTTTGTCCGGATATGAGCGGTTACGAGTTAAAGCACTCGCCTCGGATATTGTAAACATGGCGCATTTAGGCCCTCGTGCATTCGAGGATATAGCAGGTGAGGTCGTACAAACAGCGAGTTTCGTTTTTAGACGGACTAATATTCCAACCTATGCCGGGCAGTATGTGCGCCTTATAGATTTTCCAAGTGAAAGGGCTAAGGAGGAAGCATTCCTTAGTGGATCGTGTAGACTTTTTTCTACGAAATCAAAATACGCCTTGCTCCCTGGCTCTCCCATAGCGTATTGGGTTAGCAAAAATGTATTGTCAGTATATAATCATGGAGTTCCACTTGGTGAAATTGCCGCTCCAAGAAAGGGAAACTCGACCTCAGATAACAACCGGTTTTTACGTTTTTGGGCAGAGATTGATGTTAATAAGATGAACCTCCACTCATCAGAAATTACGGTTGCCGATTCAATAAAGAGGCGGTGGTATCCGTACAATAAAGGTGGCGGGTACAGAAAGTGGTATGGTTTTAATGAGTATTTAGTCGACTGGTATAATGATGCGGCGGCAATCAGATCAATAAAAACAGCCGTTATAGCTAATTACCAGTATTTCATGAAGCCCGGTCTTACATGGTCAACTGTGTCAAGCAATAATTTCAGTATTCGGCAGTGGTTATATTTTTGATAACGGCGGTTGCTGTATTTTCGACTTAGGAGATAAAAGTGATTATCTATTAGGACTGCTGAATTCGGAAGTGTTCAGATATATTTTCGGACAGCTAAACCCTACGCTTAATTTCCAATCAGGTGAAGTAGCAAAGTTCCCGGTTATATACAAAAGCTCAGAAGAAGTTAATACACTTGTAAAAGAAAATGTACATTTGTCAACGGGCGAATATGATTCCTACGAAACCTCATGGGATTTCAAGCGGAATCCGCTGGTGTGAGGTATGATATGGAAAGTGAGATTCAACAAATCTTCGTTACAAACGGACGAGACTGGCTGGCATTGATTGTTGAGTGTGCTGTACCAGTCGTAATTATGATTATCACACTTATTGTATCCAGAATCCAGCAAAGCCGGGCGTTAAAACAGCAAGCAAGGGAAAGCAAGCAACAGCTTGAGCAACAAGCCAAAGAACACGCGCAGGAAATGCTTGTGCAAAAAGACGTATTACGTCTGTCTATTATGCCGATGTTCGATGTTGTGAGTATAACAGGTGAGTATGACAGTCCAGAATATTTGAAAAACAGCGCAAAGAAAAACCATATTCTAAAGATTGTTTTGAAAAATGTCGGTGCAGGAAATGCACTTGGACTGGTCACATTGGTTTCTCCGTGTGGCGATGAAATTGTGTTCGGATTTGTTGACAAAAGCGACACTGCAATATATCGGTGCTACAAAGATTTTGAGTACGACAATGCCATTGCAACAATCGGGAAAGAGGTTTCCGTGTACATTATCAGAGATAAAAAAGGTGTGTCAATTCCAACGGAAGACATCTTTGTTTTGCCGCTTCGATTCATGGATATGATTGGAACCTGCTATGAACAGCGAATTGCGGTTCAGATTCTGATTAACGAGAAAGATGGTTCAGTCGAGCCATGTACAATCAAGCCAGACATTCCAAGGGTGATATTGACAGATTCCTCAAATGATAAAAAGTAATCTGACGTTAGCACCAATGGTTCAATAACCAGCAAATTATCCTGTGATCAGCCAGCAACAATGTGAAGGAGAAACGCTATGCCATATTTAGAAACTGTCCAAGAGCTTCTGGATGATGGCACATCACTTAGCACTAACTTGGTACTATCTTAGAACGAACTTAGAACCAACTTGCGACTAACTTGCGACTAACTTGCGACCTGACACGCAAGATCAGTATTCAAGTTGTAGGAGGAACACGAATATGGAAAGACTGACTTCCGAGAAATATGCTGCGACTCCGCAGCACAAAAGCAATCTCCGCAACATTCGCGGAACCTTTGCCGCCGAGGGCATGACAATCAGCAAATCCACCCTCAGCAACCTTGATCGCATTGCCAGCGGGCAGACCAGCTACCAGCAGGTCTTGACCGAGCTGCGGTCAAAGTACAAAAAGAGAGGATAACACCATGTTCTCCAAATATGACGTCTACACCACGGTGCAGTCCATGTATTGCTATCCGGACAGCGATGTTCTGAAAAACAAGCTGAATATCCGCGATAAGGCGGAGCTGAAACAGGCGGAGGAAGAGTTCACCGCCATTAAGCAGCTTGTTTTGCTGCAAGAGCCGATGAAGGGACGCTTTACCAAAACGCATCTCCTGCGGATTCACCGTTTTCTCTTTGAAGACGTCTATCCCTTCGCCGGTCATATCCGCAGAGAGCAGATCAGCAAGGGCGATACGCTGTTCTATCCGCCGGAGATGATCGACCGGCAGTTGAGGCGCGTCTTTGATGAGATCCACACAAAGAAGCTGCTGTCAGAACAGGATTCGGAAAAGCAAATTCAGAACCTCTCTCATGTGATGACGGAGCTGAACATCATTCACCCCTTCCGCGAGGGAAACGGGCGCAGCATCCGTGAGTTGATCCGCTGCATGGGATTGGAATACGGTCTGCGGCTGAACTGGGGCAATACCGACCGCGACACGCTGATCGATGCCGCGATTGCCTCGGTGGATGATGATATGGCGTTCTGTGATGTCCTGACGCAATGTTTGGAAACGGAGGAATAAACAATGGGAAGCCTGATTTCCGAGAAATATGCTGCTTGGCAAGCCGAGTGCGAAGCCCGCTTCCAGCAGCTCAAAAAGAACGAAGAAGAACTGAACCGTATTTTCATCGACATCTACGGCTTGCAGGACGAATTGACGCCGGATGTGGCAGACAAGGATGTGACTGTGCACCGCGTGTTTGACAGCAAGGACGATGTGCCGGAGTCAATGAAGGGAAGCAATTACGTCCGCACCATGCGCGACGAGATCGTCTCCCTCATCTCCTACGCCGTGGGCTGTATGTTCGGGCGGTATTCTCTGGATGTGGACGGGCTTGTGTTTGCCGGAGGAGATTTCGATGAAAAATACTGTCGCTGGATGGGCACGCTTGGCGACAAGGCAAACGAAGTCATAAATGAAAGAGGTGAACTGCAGGCTGGGGCAGCATGGGCGGGATGCTCGCTGCATCCCTACGACGGCATTCGCAAGGACGGAAAATGGGTCAAGGCGACCTTTGCTCCCGACACGGATAACATCATCCCCATCTGCGATGACGAGTATTTTGATGACGACATCACCGGGCGGTTCGTGAACTTTGTCCGCGCAGCCTACGGCGAGGACACGCTGGAAGAGAACCTCCGTTTCATTGCCGCGGCGCTTGGCGGCAAGGGGACGCCCCGTGAGATCATTCGGAGCTATTTCCTGAATGACTTCTACGCCGACCATCTGAAAACATATCAGAAGCGCCCGATCTACTGGCTGTTCTCCTCCGGAAAGAAGAACGGCTTCAAAGCGTTGATCTATATGCACCGGTATCAGCCGGATCTGCTGGCGCGGATGCGCACGGACTATGTTCACGAGCAGCAGGAGCGATACAGAACGCAGATCAAGCTTCTGGAAGAGAGCGTTGAGTCCGCTCCCCCGGCGGAAAAAGTCCGGCTCAATAAGCGTCTTGCCAAGCTGCACGATCAGGAACTGGAAATCCGGCAGTACGAAGAAAAGATCCATCATCTGGCCGACCAGATGATCGCCATCGACCTCGACGACGGCGTGAAGGTCAATTACGCAAAATTTCAGGACGTGCTGGAAAAGATAAAATAAAACGAAGAAATAAGAGGGGGATATTCATGGACAGAGAGTTTCTTGCAGAGTATGAACGGCAGGGCCGGCCGGAAGTATTTCTCGGAATGACGATTCGGGACGGCGTCTTGACAAACTGGCAGCTGGATAAAGACTATGATGCCTTTCTCCGCACATGCATTTTGCCAGGAATTGACCCGGAAAACTGCGTTTTCTTCCCATCAATCATACATCGCATTGAAATGCAGTCTGGGGATATCAAAACGCAGGAATACCGGACTTTTATTCTTACGGACTCTATACAGGATATAAATCCTAATGCGTTTGAGCACATATGGGCTCTGAAACGCTTTTATTTCATTTCCCGCGAAGACGAGCAGATTCTCTATGCCACGCACTTTGAAGAACCGTGTATGAACGGCTATGACTTTGGCACACAGACGGATATTTTCAAGCTGCGGGATTTTTGCGAAAAATTCAACGAAAGCCCTGCCGCCTTTTTCCGCCCGTTATATAAGAAGCCGCGCATTCTTCCTACGCTGGCAGAGGAAAGGGAGCGCCGCGCTGCCGCCGCCAAAAGGGCGAAGATTGCCAGAGAAGAAAAGGAACAGAAACGCGCGGAAAAGGCTGTAAGCAAAAACGAAAGCATGTTCTATGATACGCCTCCGGCGCTGTACTGTCCTCCCAGCCCTAAGGGAAGCGGGGTTCTCAGTGCGCGTGCTTCTGTGCGGCTGAAAAACCCGGTAAGCGGCAAAAAAGAGCTGACGGTTGCCAACGGACTGGAACGGGTTTCTTATTCTGTTACATACGGTGTCGAGGTGCATCGGTACCGCTACAGGGATTTCTACCCACTGCTTGCGGAAAACAAGGGAAAGCTGCCCGCAGATATAGCCGGGAAGCTGCCGTTCCTCTCCAAAGACGAGATTAAGAGTTATGACAATGCGTATTATGCATTTGCCGAACTGTTGAAGAAGCCGGAGGAACTCGAACGGCTTGATGATCTTCTTGAAAAGGATTTTATGGGGTATTTTGTTCCCAAGAAAATGCTCCTGCTGGCGGCAATCGGATATGCCGATGAAGAAGGGACATCGCGCCTTCTTTACGCACGCGCCAAAAATGAAACCAATGTGCAAATCGTAGAGCAAACGGCGCATATAACGGCAAAGCTGCTGCAAGAGATTAATAGCAGCTATATTACAAAGCGGCTTGGTAATTAATATTTATCCTCTGATTTCATTCAGCCGCAAGAAATAGCCCACCGGGAGAACAGTAATATGAGCATGAACATAGAGCAGACATTAAAAAATCGCTTTGCCGCGCCGCCGGCGGAGAATCATTCGCGCCGGATCATTTTCTGGCAGGATCCGGCGGGAGAGTTTTCTTCTCTTGTGGACGAGCTGTCTTTGGACGGCGTAAAAGTTTTAAAGCTCACGGGACGCAACAACTTTGCCGCCAAGCAGCTTCTCTCCGACGCGGATACGGAAAGCGATTATCTGGTCTATAATCCGATCTCCTATTCAGACATACGTGACAACTGGCTGCTGGACATTGAGCTTTACAGCGAGGAATTCCGCGCCGATCTGCTTTCCATCCGGATGCAGGAGCTGCATATGCCCGAGAGCGTGGCGCTGCGTCGGGCCATGAAGGCGTATACAAAGTTTTTTGAAAACAAAGAACGTGCCGCAAAGCTCGCGGCGTACAAGAGCGATTATTCTGCCGCCGGGCAGCTGCACATTGATGTTCTTGCCGTTCTCACCGGCGCGGGCGCGAATACCGCGCCCGGCGTTATCCGCACGGTTTTGATGCGTGGGCTGGACATGGAAGAAAATTCTGCTATAGCCAATATCCGAAAGTTCGGCAGCGAGCCGGTTTTCTGGGAGCTTGTTAACCGATATACCGGCTATGTACAGGAGGAAGGGACTTCCCTTCTCCCTCTTGCGGCGCATATTTTGCTTACGGCACTTTCCGTCACAATGAAAGCCTCTTGTCTGCGCGGACTGGAAAAGCAGATTTCTGACTCGCAGCAGCCGCTTTGCTACTCGCTTGTCAACGAATGGATGCACTCAGAAGATGACGATGCGCTCTATGAGATCGCCCGCGCAGTCGAAGAGCAGTACGATCTGGAAAAGCGTTTCGACGCGCTGGAAATCAGCGAGTTAATGAATAGCGAGTGCTTCCCGTGCATCAATGAATGCATTCTGCGCCGCTATATGACGGAAATCTCCGAGAATATCATAAAAGCCAATGATATCGTTGCCGCTGTGGAAAAGCGGCGGACGCTCAAGTGGTACAAACGGGTGCGCTATTACTATGACGGTCTGCTTCAGGCCGCACAGATGCAGCAGTTCTATCAGGCGAACATCGGCGGGTTTCATATCGCCGAATATGCTGCGCTCTGGAGGGCGTACACCGGGGATTACTGCAAGATGGATCATTTTTACCGGCAGTTCCACGCCGCCTTTGGCAGGAGCCTGAAAGAATCCAGCACCGTTCTGGACGATCTCTATAAAAGCGTTGCCGATTATGTTGAAAGGCTATATAAGAACTGGTTTCTCACGTCGCTCGGCGCTCAGTGGACAAGTCTCATTCGGGAGGAGCTGGAGAAAAATGCCCGGCTTCCCGAGCTCCCGCAGCAGACCGATTTTTACCGGAGCTTCGTTGCGCCCGTTGCCGCGTCCGGAAGCCGCGTGTTTGTCATCATTTCCGATGCACTGCGGTACGAAGTTGCCGTTGATCTCACCGGCCAGCTTCTGCGCGAAACCAAGGGCGATGCTCGAATCTCCGCCGTGCAGGGAGTGTTCCCATCGGCCACGAAGTTCGGCATGGCGGCGCTTTTGCCGCACAGGAGTTTGCAGCTGACAAAGGACGCCAATGTCCTCTGCGACGGAGAACCCACCGAAGGCACCGCCGCAAGAGAGAAGATTTTGAACCGCGCCCACGCCGGAAACGTGGCGATCTCGTATAAAACGCTGGTTTCCATGAAGCAGGCCGAGCGCCGCGAGGCGATCAGCGGCGCCGGCGTTGTTTATATCTACCACAATACGATCGATGCTGTCGGCGATAAGGCGGCAACGGAGGATCGTGTATTTGACGCCTGCGAGCAGGCGATTCTGGAAATCAAGAATCTTGTCCGCATGATCACAAACGACATGAAGGGCACGAACATTCTTATCACTGCCGACCATGGCTTTCTGTATTCCTATAAGCCGCTCGATGAAAGCGATAAGGCGGAGAGAGAGTTTATTTCCGGCAATATCATTGAACTGGATCGCCGGTATGTCATTGCTGATGGCGACTGTTCCGCGATGCATATGCTGCGCATTCCCATGACGCAGTTCGACAGCACGCTGACCGGGTTTACCCCGCTCGACAACATCCGCATGAAGAAGCAGGGCGGCGGCATGAACTATGTCCACGGCGGCGTTTCGCTGCAGGAGATCGCTGTGCCGGTGATTGAATTTAAAAATCTCCGCACATCCTCCAAAAAATATGTCGATGTGATAAAGACCGAACTGCAGCTCATCAGCCAAGGCCGCAAGGTTTCCAACAGCATATTCTCTCTGGATTTTTATCAGAAGGATCCGGTCGGCGGAAAAATCGCGGCAGCGACATATGAAGTTTACATGGCGGATGCTTCCGGGCATCCGGTCAGCGATAAGAAAACCATCATCGCCGATAAGACGGACAAAAACGGGGAGAATCGGCTGTTCCGTACGCGCTTTACACTCAAGGGCATGGAATTCAAGAAAACGGATACGTACTATCTCACCATCGCAGAAAAAGATTCGGCAAATATCATCCATCGGACCGAATTTGCAATTGACATTGCGTTCGTGAACGATTTTGATTTCTGAGGAGACTGCATGCAATGAGAGAAACAAACTACAAATGCGAAGGGTGCGGCAGCGTTTTCACGGCATCGGAATTCAAGCGGCGTTACCCACGGAAGCGAAAAATGGTTTGCCCCAGCTGCTTGAGTGAACGGTATCACGTGCTGACAGGGATGCACAGAGACGGGAAAAGGCTCTCTAACTGGTCGTATTATTTCGAAAAAGAGCTTACTATTCCCTATGGTGTTGAAGAGATTGACGCTGGTGCGTTTGAAGATTGCAACATTGAAAAAATTATTCTTCCTGATACATTAAAAAGCATCTCCACCTCCTGTTTTTCCGGAAACTCTGCCTTAAAGAAAATTGATATTCCAACATCTGTGAGGGAAATCGGTTTTGGGGCTTTTCAAAAGTGCACGTCGCTGGAAGAAATCATTCTTCCAGAAGGCATTAATAAAGTAGAAAATGGCACTTTTTCCGGCTGCAGCAAATTGAAGAGAATTGAAATTCCGCAATCGGTAAAAGAAATTGGCTCCTCTGCTTTTCGGGACTGTGTTTCGCTGGAGGAAATAGATTTCCCCAAAGGCATTAAAATAATAAATGGTGATACTTTTTCCGGCTGCAGCAAACTGAAGAGAATCGAAATTCCGCAGTCTGTAAAGGAAATTGGTTCTTCGGCTTTTCAAAAGTGCACGGCGCTGGAGGAAATAATTCTCCCCAAAGGTATTGAAATAATAAAGAATTATGCTTTTTCTGGCTGCAGCAAGCTGGAAAGAATTGATATTCCGCAAGCAGTAAAGGAAATAGGATCCTACGCTTTTTCAGATTGTATTGCTCTTGAGCAAGTTGCTATTCCGGAAGGTGTTCAAAGTATAGAAAACAACGCCTTCTATAAGTGCACGAGTTTAAAAAATGTCAGCATTCCTGGAAGTGTAAAGATCATCGGTGATTCAGCGTTCTGGGATACAGCATTGGAAGAAGTTGTTTTGCCGGAGGGCGTTGAGGAGATCGAAACAAATGCGTTTTATGGGTTTTCTTCCAAGCTCAAGTTTGTTGTACTTCCGTCAAGTCTAAGAAAAATTGGAGATTATGCTTTTGGACGTCGTTTCAATGTAATTATGATGCCACCAGGAGTACAGGAAATCGGCGCCGGAATATTTCAAGAAGTGATGTATTCCTGGCTAAAATACTTTGTTACAAAAGACTCCCCTGCAGAATGGTATTTAAAAGAACGCGGGTTAAAGTACGAACTATGCAATGCTGAACGGGGCTTTGCAGTTTCCGAAGAGGTCGTGAATGGAACACAGTGCTATTCTTCAAACAACAGCTGGCAAAAGAAAGTCCAAGTTGCGGCAGGCGTTGAAACGATTGGGGAATATGCCTTTATCAATCACAAAGAGATCGAAGAGATTTCTTTCCCGGACTCTCTTAAGCAAATCCGCGCCCATGCCTTTGAGGGCTGCAATGAACTTCGAGTTTTGCTGTGGAAAGATGGTATAAGAGAAATTGGAGAAAAGGCGTTTTGTGATTTTCCTGGCGACCTCGTTGATCTCCCGACGTCCATAGAAAAGCTGGCACCAGATGCATTTCCGGAAAATTGCATAGTTTTCATTGGCGGAGAGATGCCGTTATACAAAGAGAAACAGGCAGATATTGCAAATCAGCGAAAAGTTATTGAAGGGAAGAAAGCAGACGAAGCCTCTCTTTTTCTCGTAAAAGTCTCGCTGGAGGGAAAACACAGCGAACTTACGAAACAAGAGCCCTCTGTATCTGACCAGATTCCGCATTACGAAGCACTCGCCGAAGAAGTTCAGAGAAAACTCGACGATATCAATCGCGCTATTGCTCAAAAGAAGGAGCCGCCGGACAGAGAACTTGCGCAAATTGACGCTGAAATTCATACTTTGGCCGAGGCAAGGGACAGCGCCTTCTCTGCTGCAATTTCTGAAAAAGAAGCGCAGAAAGAGAAAATCGACGTGTTGGAAAAAGAAAGGGAACGCTGCTTTTTCTTGGCAATTTCAAAAAAGAAAGCATTGGATGCGGAAATTCTTGCGTTGACTAAAAAAAGTGAGGAGGAGTTTTCTCTTGCCGCTTCGGAAAGAGATGCTGCGGATACCGTTCTGCAGAGCAAGCGGGATATTCGCATCGATATTCTAAAGAAAATTCATCAGATTGATGCAGAAGCGACTGCTGCGTGTGCCCCGCTAATTAAAGAGCTAAAGGCGGCGACCGCCGCAAAGCAGCAATTGCTTTCGGAATACCAAACAGCGCACGCAGCATGGGAAAGCAAAAAGCGCCGGCTGGCGGTGTCCGAAGAAAAAATCGAAGAAGATCGGCAGGCGCTTATCCGCGAAATAGAGTCTTCCGAGAAAGCACTTTCTGCCGCGGAGCAATCGCTGAATACGATTCACAACGAATGGATGGACAAACGCGAAAAGATTCTAAATGCCCGGAAAAAGCAGGATTTAGAGAGGGAAAAAGCAAGTATAATTCTCCGTATTGGAAGTCCGCAATATCAACAAGAAATCATTTTCAGCTATACGCGACGTGAAGCACTTGCCGAAGAGGACCTTCTCAATAATTGCTACTTAATGCAGGCACAATATCGGAACGAAAAAAATCATGTTCGAGCAAACAACACATTTATCCGCTCCCACGAGAAGGAACTATCACGCATTCGCGAGATCAACGAGTTTCTTGGCTTGCAGGAAAATGCCGGTATAGAATCTTTTGCTGTTTTGAGCGCACCTAAGGCCGTTACTCAAAAGCTTCCGGAGAGATTTATTAAAATCAATACATATTTCAAAGAAACACCCACCTGGCAGAATTTCAAAGAGACGGCAAAAGATTTGCAGATTTCGAATAGTACAAAGCGCAATATCCGTGACCGATTCTTTACAGAGGCAGAGCCGGTTTGCTGCATATCCGGTAAACGGGCCATTCTCTTTTTCCCGTACTGCATTGTCCTCTTTGAAACAGATAAACCAATGAAAGTGCTCACCTATGACACAGCACAAATGACAGTACAGTATACAGAAAAAGAAACAACCGGCGCTGTACTGTCAAATGGAGAGCTGCTTTCGGAACGTTATACGCACATAAACAAGGATGGAACCCCCAGCCGCCGGTATAAAGAAAATCCGATTATCAGATCTGTCCGCTATACAACGATAACCGTGGACGACGGTCGCGACAAAATTTCTTTTCCGGCTGCGGCATACCGACACGCGCAGCAACTGCAGGATGCCTACACTCGTCATGCTGCTGAGCTAAGTAGCGGCACGCAGGCAAGCGTTTATACCAAGATTCTTGCTTCCGAAGAAATGAACATTATTGAAGAAGCAATGGAAGAGCTTGCAGCTGCGGAGAAACTGCGGGAAGCGCAGGAGCGCGAAAAAGCGGCAGTGGAAAAAAGACGCCTGGAAGAAGAGCGTCAGGCAGCGATGGTGGCAGCGGAGGAACGGCGTAAGGCTATCATTCAGAGGCAACGTGAAATCAACGAAGAACGAAAACGACAGGAACAGGAGAAAGCAGAAAAAACAAAGCATGTGGTCCGGCTATTTAATGATGATTACGAAGAAGAGCCTGAACCCAATATGCAGCAAAAAGATTCGCATGAAAAGATTCCTGTCGAGATTCTCGGAAACCGCTTGGTGTCCAATACGGTTTTTAAAATATCCCTTCATCCTCTTTCGTCTCCAGTGCCGGACGGTTTGACGGCATATTTTGTCAGCACGGCCGGGGATACCATCAGCAATAAGAAAAAACTGCTTCAGACTTCTTCGGAAGAAAAAATAACAGTTGGCTTTGTTTTGAATTCTGGAATTGATTATACGGCTATGCAGAGTTGCTTCCTGCGTTTTGAACGGCAGGGAGAACCGCTCGGCGAAATCGAATTCAAAATGAACATATCATTTTACTCGGATTTCTAAATATCTTTTGATTTGGGAGAGAAAGCCATGACGGAATTTGATGAAAAAATCATAGAAAACTTTCCTGGCAAAATCGTCCGGAAAGATCTTACCGTTCTGATGAAAAAGGGCGCAAATGTGCCGACATATGTCCTGGAGTACCTTCTCGGCATGTACTGCGCCACGGATGATGAGGACGCCATTGCCGTAGGTCTTGAAAAGATCAAACGGATTTTGAGCGAGAACTATGTTCGTCCAGATCAGAGCGAGTATGTGAAATCCAAAATCAAGGAAAACGGGCAATACACCATCATCGACAAAATTACGGTGAGTGTTGACGACCGTGAGGATAAGTACGTTGCCCGGTTTACCAATCTCCGCATGGATCCGTTTGAGGTTTCTTCCGATCTTGTCGTACATAATGAGAAGCTTCTGATCGGCGGTATCTGGTGCATTGTGAAGATCGACTATGTTGGTCTGGATAAGCAGACGGAGGAAGAGCAGGAAGCTTTTGAAGAGGACGCTTTCGGCAATCAAAAGCAAAAGAAAAAGATCAAGAAAAAGAAATCCCGTTACGATTCTCCGTTTGAGATTTCGTCGCTCAAGCCGATCCAGATGCCGAATCTAGACCTGGACGAACTCAAAGATGCCCGCGTGAATTTTACAAAGGATGAGTGGATCACGCTGCTTCTTCGCAGCGTTGGCTATGAGCCGGATGAATTAACGGAAAAGGAAAAGCTGCACTATCTTCTTCGTTTTGTGCCGTTCATCCAGAAAAACTACAATCTCGTTGAGCTTGGTCCGCGCGGCACCGGCAAATCGCATGTCTACAGCGAACTGTCGCCGTATTCGATCCTGATGAGCAGCGGCACGACAACGGTATCCAACATGTTCTATAATATGTCCTCCCGCCGGGTTGGCCTCGTCGGTAACTGGGACTGCATTGCGTTCGACGAAGTCGCGGGTATTACACAGGCGACCGGCGACATGGTGCAGATCATGAAGAACTACATGGCAAACGGCAGCTTTGCCCGCGGTACGGACACGATCAATTCAGACGCTTCCATCGCGTTTGAGGGCAATACGTTCCGCAGCGTCGCAGATATGATCCGCACAACGAATCTCTTTGAACCGTTTCCGGATGCCTTTAACAATGACTCGGCCTTCTTTGACCGAATTCATGCCTATTTGCCCGGTTGGGAGACACCCAAGCTGCGTTCCAGCCTGTTTACCAAGGATTACGGCTTGATTTCTGACTGTTTTTCCGAGTTCTGCCACGCAATGCGTAAATATGATTTTACAAATTCCTTTGGTGAATATTTTGCATTGAACGATCAGTTCAATACCCGTGATACTATCGCCGTCGGCCGGACATTCTCCGGCCTCGCCAAGCTCATTTATCCCAACGAGATCATGGATAAGGAAGAGACCCGCGAGCTTCTGGAATACGCCATTGAATGCCGCCGCCGCGTAAAAGAACAGCTGCGCAAGATGACACCGGGTGAATTCAGCGATGTAAATCTCGGCTATATCGACATGGAAACAGGGGAAGAGACGATCGTCCCGCTGCCGGAAGTGTCCAACGGCACGCTTATTTTTGATGGTCTGGAAACGCCCGGCTATGTCTACGGCGTCGGACGGTCGTCCAACAACATTCTCGGCATTTATCGGTTGGAGAATAAGCTCGTCAACGGAACCGGCGAGCTGAAATTCAAAAACGTAGAAGGCTTGGCGCACGCGCCGAAGAGCGTCAAGGACAGCATCATCGCCGCCTTCAACTATTTCAAGGAAAACTCTCGGAAGCTTGTTTCCGGTACCTGCGAAGATTTTGACTACAGCCTGTATTTTAACGATCTTCAAAACCGCGGCGCCAGCGACGAGATCTCCGTTGCCGAGGTCGTGGGTCTCTTTTCTGGTCTGACAAACCGCTCGGTTCTTCCGTCCCTTGTGGTCTGTGGTCGTGTAGTAATGTCCGGAAGCATGATGCCGATCATAACAGAGCTGGATGAAATTTTCGTTGCAGCAGCAAATGCTGGGGCGAAAAGAATCATGCTGCCGGAGGAAAGCCGTGAAAAGTATAACAAGCTGAAATCCGATCTGAAAGACGAGATTACAGCCATCTTCTACTCTACTCCGCTGGATGCGGCAAAAAAAGCACTTGGAGTCGATTGAGCATGATGGAGTATAAGTGCATCAGCTGCGGGGAGACAAAAGAGAGCAGCCAGCCTTGCTCCTGCCCCACATGCGGATACAAAATGTTCCCGATGCCGTTTGACCGAAAAAGCATTCTGCTCTCGGAGATAAACGGATTTCTGGCGCGCTTGGAAGTTACAGACGTAACGCGCGAAGAGCTCGTATTCAAAGGCAAAGAAAAGGATGCGCAGCGCTTTCCGGATTATGAAAGAGTTGTCCGGTATGTTACAAGCTTTGCACGAACGGAAGATTTTCAGACGGGACTCCTTCGGACCGTAGAGCAGCTAAAGCTGCATTACACCTCGCCCTTCTCCAAAATTTACCCGGTTTCATTCGAGCAGATTGAACAACGCATCGAAGATTACGACCCTGTCCTTCGTGACGCCATGCGTGTGATTGTTCCAAGAACCGTTGTGGATCTCCCATCGGTAGATTTCGGCAGCGTATCGCTTGCCTATGCGGAAACGCCGAACCGCTATCTCTGGTTTTCTGCGAATGAGCTTCTGGATTCTCTGGAAAAGCTGGCCAATAAGATCGTCAAGTTTATTAAAGCGAATAATCTTTACGGAAACAAGCACAGATATCATCCAGAGCCGCAGAAAGACAAGAACAACGAAACGCGTGACCCTAAAGATGCGCTGGAATCCGCAATAGCAGAAACGGAAACGATCCTTGCCAGGAAGTACATCATAGACATTATGGACGACGGTGCGGCAGAGCTCGGGGAAATGCTCACTTGTCTTTGGCATGGCGTTGAACTTGTCATGCATTCCCCTCTGTTTGTTGAGAGCTATGATTACATAACGGCTGAAGGCGGCTGTTCAGAAGAAGAATTCCTTGCGCGGATTTCTGAAAAACTCAGCGCACGGTATCGGCAGCTCAACATTGTTTTTCAGTCCGAAGCAGGCCTCTCGGAGAAGCCCGAAGAAGAACTGTTTGAGTATTACAAAGCGTTTATCGATCTCGACCGTTTTGGATTTCTTGTCCCGGTAGGATCAACACTTTTGAACATTGGAGAATCCGAGAAGAAGCTCAATCATTTGATCGGTCTATCGGGCGTCAAAGAAAACGTTCAAAAAATCAAGGCCTATGCTGTAGCAAACAAAGGCAGCAAGAATCTGAATGTTCATATGTGCTTTCTGGGCAATCCCGGTACCGGCAAGACGGAGGTTGCGCGCTATATTGCGGGAATTCTCTATGAAAATCGAATTTTGCCCGAAAACAAGGTTGTCGAAGTAGATCGCAGCGGACTTGTAAGCCAATATTTTGGCGCGACAGCGGAAAAGACCAGTCAAGTAATTGCAAAAGCCATGGGCGGAGTTTTGTTCATTGACGAAGCCTATGCGCTTGGCAATAATTCCGACGCCGGCCTTACGGATTATGGCAAAGAGGCCATTGACACGTTGGTGAAAGCCATGGAGGATCACCGCGGAGAATTCTGCGTAATATTTGCCGGGTATAAAAACGAGATGGAGAAAATGCTCTCCGTGAACCCCGGTCTGCGGTCAAGGATCCAGTTTGTTCTGGATTTCCCAAACTATAGCCGAGATGAACTAAAGAGCATTGCGGATCTTATGCTGAAAGACAGAGGATACTCCATCTGCGATACGGCCATGGATCGTATGCTTGATATTACCGATATCAAGCGCAAAGAAGCAAACTTTGCCAACGCCCGCGAGATTCGCAATATTCTTGATCAGGTCATTATGTGCCAAAATCTGCGCTGTTTAGACTCACAGGATAAGGAAATTGGCCTTGCCGACGTGAACAAATACATTCTGGATGCCAAAATTCACTTGCCTTCAATTTTTGGCAGCGAGAATACGCGTGCTCTGAGCGGCGAAGAAGAGCTCGATCAACTTATTGGTCTTACAAATGTGAAGCGTATGGTCCGGAAAATCAGGGCCTATGCCAAACGGAACAAAGGCAGCTCGGATTTCAATCTGCACATGTGCTTTCGCGGCAATCCCGGTACCGGTAAAACGGAGGTAGCCAGAATAATCTCAAGGATTCTTTACGATGCCGGAGTTCTTGGCGAAGCAAAACTCGTAGAAACAGACAGCCGCGGTCTGCTCGGTAAACGCGTAGGGGAAACTGCGCCCAAAACAGAAGAAAAGATCAATGAGGCCATGAATGGCGTGCTGTTCATCGACGAAGCCTACGGTCTGCTTGGCTCCGGCAGCGCGGCAAATTACGGCATAGAAGCGATCTCCGTCCTTCTGAAGGAGATGGAAGACCGCCGCGGACGGTTTTGCGTCATTCTTGCCGGATACCGGAAAGAGATGGAAGAACTTCTGTCTGCCAACCCTGGCTTCGCTTCCAGAATTCCATTTATGCTGGACTTTCCGGATTATACCCGCGAGGAACTTGGAGAGATTGCCGTTACATTTCTGAAAAAGAAAGGGTACGAGATCGACAATGATGCTCTTGCTCGTCTTTTGGAGGTAACAGAGTACTTCCGGCAGCGGCCAAACTTTTCCAACGCCCGTACAGTCCGCAATATCCTCGATCAGGTGATTCTGAATCAGAATCTTCGTGCGGAGGATAACGCCGACGATTCTCGGATTATTTTGGACGATGTTAACGATTATATTTCGGATGAACATATTGACCTTTCCGCGTCCACACCGAAACGTCAAATCGGTTTTTCCTTAAATTAATGCCAACATCGCTGTGGCTGTCTGCCAAAGCACCATTAATCCCGCTCAAAGCAAAAGTCTGAAGGGAGACCATCCAAGTGAGAAAAGTCAAAGCCTTTTACGCGCCAGATGGAGTAGAGGAATACTTCGGTTTTTTCTCGATCAAGGAGGACGCTAACTTTTTCTACGGTTATAAGATGTCCAAAGAACCGGGAACGTACAGCATCATTCTTCACCTTGGCACTCGGAAAAAACCGGATGATATTTATATTATCTGCGACTACATGTGCAAAATCAGCAAATCGATCCGGCTGAATAGGATGATCCTGGACTATGATATCTATGCGTTAAGGGATCTGACTGATTCACTTAAAATGAATGTGGTTTGTAAAATACCAGTATGCCAGTCAGCCAAACGATGTAAACTTAATGAACATCTTACTCCAGAACAGTTCGCGGCACGATGCAACCCAGAATTGCATTCCGAGTTGCGCAAATTGAAAGAGCAGGAAGCTGTTGCAGCATTGGTCAATGACAAAGACACGCAAAAAAAGATATCGACCAGAATCAGACAAATTACATACAAAATGGGCTATGCGGATAAAGCGTCCGATAACAGACACAGTACATTGCTGAACTGTGTAAAGAACACCAAAGCCATTCAGGGTGGCGGTTGTTCCCCTAAATAAACCTATACCTGAAGATGCGTGTATCGTCTATATAGTGTCAGCCTTAGCCGTGGTTGCTATTGATGATGTTGAAGAAAAGCCCCAATGGCGTAGGTGCCTGACCGTGTGATTCTTCATTGTGTGATATTCAGTAAAACGGTCGCCCTGGTGAGGACATCGTGTCCTCGCCAGGGTGATTTTTATCTAAAAGATTTGGATAACCATGGGAAGAAAATTTGAGAGCTTCCCCCTTTGCATCTTTAGACAAAGTTGTAGTGCTTAGGATAATTTGGCAAGCGGCCCTAGTACAGTAAACTGCCGAACAGGCACATCTCCACAAGTAGCTTCTTGCCACTTTTTGTCTCCTTTTTCCAGCCGAGAATATATTATGGTTTTTCCATTCGGAAAATTCTTGATTATCTCTTTCGTTGCCATACAGCATCAGCTAATAAAACGCAAGATAAACGGCTCGGCTTTTTCCCACAATACACAGGTTTATAATGCCGTCGTTTCCTAATAGAACGTATTTAATATCCGTCAAACTTTTCCACGAAGAATAATATCAAAGTAACGAGTGCGAAAGAAGGCTAAGGCTTCTGTGATGATACGCATACTGAAAGAATTCTGAGCTTCTCAAACGCGCCAGTAAATTCTCTACGTTTTTTCTTGACTTTAAATTGCTTAGTGCTATAATAAATTAACCAAATGGTTAACTGTTGCGCGGCGGTGATGTTTATTGAGAATAACTTATGCGAATTCAAAAGTCGAAAAGTATTTTTCTGACTTCAATAGATTGAGAAGTGCGCTTCCGGCTGACTGGGTTAGGACAATTAAAAAGCATCTCGACCGTCTGGAAGCCGCCGACTGTTTTGGCGATTTTCTAAAGTTGGGGTTGGGTAGGCCTGAACAGTTAACTGGCTATGAGCAGATTAGGTACTCGCTGAGAGTATCCGCGAACGCACGATTGATAATAGAACCAAACGCGACACAAGATACTATAATGATTTGTGATGAAATTGAAATTGAAGGAGTGAGTGATTATCATGGCAGCAAAGAGAACTGGTATATCCCGTGACTTGATTATTCACCCCGGTGAAACTATTGCAGATGTCCTTGAAGAAAGGGACATCACCCAAGCAGAACTTGCCACTCGTACTGGTGTTTCCCCTGCGTATGTCAGTAGTGTTATCGCGGGGAAAAAGAATATCTCTTCTAAGTTCGCTATGGCGTTGGAATACGCTTTGGATGTTCCGAAGTCTTTTTGGTTGAATTTACAGGCAAACTACGAAGCGGAATTGCTTGAATTAAATGAAGCAACTACTGTTACAGATGCAGAAAAAGCTGAACTTCCCTTACTGCATGAGATTATTGCTTGGCTTAGAAGTGTACAGTTGATTCCAAGCAATCAGGACAAAGAAAATACAGTACTTTCACTCCGTAAGACCTTTCGCATGAGCGATATTTCAAAATTAAATACATTAGTTACAGTTGGAGCCTTTCGAGTGTCGAAAAGCGCACCGGTAGATCCGGTGGTTATGGGTGCGTGGCTAAAACTTTGTCAGGTGTTTGGCGAACGAAATACAAAGGTTATTCCGCAGTTTGACCCGCAAAATGTAGACCCGTTGATTTCTGATTTGAAAGGTATCATGCTTAATCCCGAAGCCGATTTGCAGAAGGATTTGGCAGATGTTATGGCGCGATACGGCATAAAGTTCAGTATAGTGCATAATTTCCGGGGTGCGCCTGTCCACGGCTATATTTCCCAAACCAAAGACGGCGAATATCAAATGGTACTAACAATTCGACGCGCATATGCAGATATTTTTTGGTTTTCGCTCTTTCACGAAATTGGCCATATAGTCAACGGAGATGTTTCCAGAGCATCTAATTTCATTGATGCGCTGAACAACACCGACATGGCTAAAGAAGATGCTGCTAACAAATTTGCGGGTGATGTATTGCTTGATCCGGATAGCTATTCTCGTTTTGTGGCAGCGAAGGATTACTCTATTGGGGCAATTACGCGGTATGCAGCTACCCAGCATGTAGCCCCATACATTGTTATTGGGCGGCTTCAGAAAGAAAAACAAATTCCGTATTATCGGTACAATGATTACAAGGTGCGATATAAATGGGCGGAACCATAAAAGTTTGCTAAGCCCATTCCGTTGACCAACACTCTTAGTTCGCTGCGCTAGCTATTGGGTTTTCTAGTTCCCGGAATGTGGAAGGGGCCTTGGAGTTGTTACTCCAAGGCCTTTTTGTATCCCAAATCACACGATAGGATAGGAATTTGATTCAAAACGTAGCGGTATATATTGACGACGCTATGCCGCAATGATAGTTTAATAATACACAGGGTATACCATATATGAGATACATGCTTAGAGTAAAAACACAACCGGTGGGCTATAGAATTAAATCTATTGCTTTAGAGGAGGCATGGAAAAAATGGCGCTGAGCATAGGGCGGTCTGTATTTTGTGTGCTTTTCCCTATATCAAAAATTATATCAATTTTTCTGGATTTAAGCAGAAAAGATGAGAATTCCGCATCGAAAGTTAAAGAAAGCAAAACCAAACCTGAATCAGCGATCCAAAACTCCGAGATGATAATCGCATGTGTGATTTTGATCATAGGTATTATAGCTGCCAGTTTAGAATATAAAAAACTCGCGTGGCTTTTCATAACCGCGACGGTAATCACGTTCATATATCATATAGCCGGGATATATATGTCAATAGGAATTATTGGAAGGGTTGTACTATCTGAAAAAGCAGATAGACTATCTTCTCAAGAGCATTGGGCTATAGAAACCATAGCATATGTACTTTTCATTCTTGATCAATCTAAAATGCCGAACAAGGCAATGAATCTCGTTGCGAGCCTTGAAAATGCTATAGTGTCTGATTGCCTATATATAACACTATATATGCTGTTTCTTTTCTTGTATATTTTTTTGACATGTTCATCTCTTCCTGCACTATTAACAGTTTTCTCAAAGCTTTTGACAAAGACCAATATACTGCTAAGGGGAAAGACCAAACTCTTTAAAGTCGGAAGATTTTTTATGAAGTGGAACGACTCACTTGTTGTTAAACGTCCATTAGTGTTAAAAGTCATTGAAGCGACAAAAAGTTGGTACATAATATGGCGCTTTGCGGTATTCATTATATTGCCGATAACTTTTGTGTTAGATGTGAGTTGTATTCTCTTTAAAATGCTGCGCTTGTTCTTATTCAAATTCATTGGACTGTGCTTTTCTCTTTTAAAGATGGTAAAGCAGACCATCGGAAGGGTAGTTACATGGATAAATAATCTGTCTGACCGCCGCCTGGTTGCTGTATCATTCAGGGTCGCCCTAATCGTTACTTTGGTGGCTACCGTAATCATCAACCGATATACGCCTATTTTCCGTGAGTATGAGCCGAGTACAGAAGGCCTAGAATTTGTTGCGAGCACAATTCTCATTCCAGTAATTTTCGAATGGATTAGCTCAATGAAAAGGAAAAAGGCATGATAGCATGATGGGAAGTCAAGACCGTCGACTATGCCGACGGTCTTGATTTTAATACGCCGGCAAGCCATACCCGAAGATGCAGGTATCGCCTACATAGTAATGCCCCTGGGCGCAGTCGTCGTTGACGTTACCCTCAATGGTGTATACCAAACCACCCTCGCATTTTTCAACGATGCCCACATGATCCGGATAGCCGTCCGGCTCCCAGTCGAAAAAGATAATATCACCGGGGCTCGGCTCGGCAGAGCCGTCCGCCCATCCGGCATTATCCTTGAACCAGTTCGCACCCCAGTTGCAGTTTTCAAACTTCGGAATGGCTCCGGCGTCAAGCAAGCCAGCCTGATCCGCACACCAGCTCACAAACATGGCGCACCACTCTGCACGCTCGCTCAGCCCCCACCAACTCCAGTAAGGCTCGCCGCCTACATTGCCGACCTGTGTCAGCGCTATCTCCACAATGGCCTGATTGCCCTCCGCGGTGAAGGCACGCCCGAACGGGTAGTAGCGCAGCACATGCGCCGGATACTGCTTGTCGCCGTATCCGCTCCAGCCGAGCTGCGCGGCCATGTAGTTGGAAAACTCAATCGCTGCGATGGCCGAATATCCACCGTAGTTCTCCCGCACCCAGGGGATAAACCCATTGCCGAAATTGTAGCCCTGCAGAGCCAGCTTAATATTCTCCATATCGACAGGGCTTTCCACTTCGGCCTGCTGCAGGCTGTCCGCGACGGTCTGGACGCCCACATCAATGGAGTATTCCGGATCGGTAATGGCATTGGGTGATCGTGGGTAACGGGTGTTATACCCGCTTTCGGACGCCTGCATGGGATCAAACCCCTGCCCGCCGCTTTCCTGCATCATGATTGCCTTAATCAGCTCGACGTATTCTCCTATGCCGTATTGATTGGCATACACGCGGATGATGGGCGTATAGGCCTCCACCTCCTCGCTCACCGGCACATATGACGTTCGCCCGCTTTCGCTTCCGAAGAGCGAGAGGGCAGCGCCGAGCAGTACAACAACTAGGACAATGGTGATGGCAATCCAACTCCCCGCGAGGATTGCGTTGACGAGCGCCTTCGTCGCGGCGAGGATTGCCCGGATCGCTTTTGAGGCCGCGGCAGCAGCCTTTTTCACGACCTCGACAGAGTTTCTCGCCGCAGCCTTCGCCCGCCGCGCGGACGCATTTGCCGTCTTGACCGTAACGCCGGGATTGGCAGGAATAGTACGCGCTGTCCGCCGGACCGTTCGGACAGACCGCTCAACGGGTTTTACCGCCCGGTCGGCGGTTTTTATTGACCGAGTCCGCTTTTCCCGTACAGACGGTTTTATTGTCTCGCCGCTGCTTCTCTGAGTACGGAGCAACATGCGCTTGTGTTCTTCTCGTTTGAACCGCGCCCCAGCCGCTTCCGGCTGGGGCATTTCTGTAAATGTGGACGTTCGCCTATCAGAAAAAGGTCTCGTGTGGGATTGGGCAGACTGCCGAACGGCTTTCCGCCCCTGCTTATCAAACTCCTGCGCTGTACGGGATGCAGCGGTTTCCACAAGGCTGGTCACCTGATCCGCCGCATATTCTTCCGGACTGTCCTCCGCAAAAGAAGCGCCGCGCTGCGCGTCGTCCTTTGTTCGGATAAAAGCATCCTTCATGCGCTCGGCAGCCACGGCGGACTTGTCTATTCCCGATGTGCCGGCAGCCATTTTCAGAAGACGAAAATACTGAATGGAAAGGCATACATTTTTTTATATCGTAGGACACCTTTCTTCTCCTCCAGCATAGAGAAAACTAAGCAGACAATCACTTATGTCATTAATCTCAGTAGATGCTCCGTCAATCAGTTCGTTTTTGATCAACCGTAAATTATCCTCATCGGAAATGCCATTCGCCAACTCACCATTATGGATATAAGCGGCGTTCGTATTCTCGGCCTTCAGCCACAGCCGCTTACGTAGTTTCTTTGCCACTTCTTTTTGATATCTCTCTGCAACCTGTCCAGCCATCAAAAGATAATTAAATGTTCCGAGGACGTAGGGACTGTGCGTTGTAACGAGGACCGAATTTCCGCTGTAAGCCACTAGAGAAAGCGTTTCGCTGATACGCCGCTGCGATTCTGGATAAAGATGTGACTCCGGCTCCTCAATGATTAGAAAAATCTTTTTTTCTTCTGACAGATAGTAAAAGAGAAGGTTAAATACCCACACTACTTCCTGCTGACCGGAGGATGCAAGATTGATCTTTATATAACGGTCATCCGAAAGATACAGCCGTTCTTCTCCATCCACATATCGATATGTGCTCTTCATAATCTCTTTAGCATGATCCATTAAAATATTAAGAGCGGGACGAACCCGTTCATATTTCTTGGGCTGTGTCGGATCATCCTTCATATGGTTGGCGATTCCCTCCATTCCATGGGTGAAAACCGGCTTGAGGCGGAGGATTAATTCCGTATATTTCTTGGTAACATAGTCAATATTCCGCAGCTGCGAATCTTCCAACGAGGTAAAAATATAATTTAGCTGTGTGCTCAGCAGCGTGAGGAGGTTGCGTCCAGCCGGAATAAAGACCGGTTCAAACGGATCATTAAAAAGTTCATTCAGCTTTTTTTCTTCATACTCTTTTTGCGCCGGAGTAATATTGGTGAAAATATGTGAACCCAGGGCCTCTAAATAGCTTTCAATAGATTTGCTGAAGTCAACTACAATATAATTTCGAGAAGGATCGCTGCAATCCTCTTCCAAAGATACGGTGATGGTCACCTTGCTGCTGTATTGGTATTCCATCTTCATATCAGCCGGCATGACCCATGATGTTCCGAAAAGTTGCAAAAATTTGTCCTTCATTCGTTGCTTCAGGACGGTGCGCCAAGTTGAAGAGCTTCCCCCCGTAACTACCTTTGGTCCTCCCTGCATCATAATGCTGAGAATATCCTGTTTGACTGACCGAAAGAAATAAACTGCTTTTGCTACTGTGCTTTTTCCATTAGCCTGCGGCCCTGTTAAAATTGTAAAAGTGTCAAGTGTCAGCCTACAATCATTGATTGGACCGATCCTATGAAGGTGCAGTTCATGATCCATTGATGTAATTCCTCCGTTGGTCTACACGCTGATAATAGTAAGTATATCTATTTCTCCCCGGCAAATCAAGTGGTACTATTCGTACATCCTCCAGCGAGAACCTATGATATATAAATAGACGTTGCAATTTCTTCATTCCGCTGGATAGATGTAGATGCAGTTCCTGGTATATATAGCACCAGCCGAACCTAATGCCAATAGATTGTCACCTGCAATAATAACTCGTGCTGTAAGATCTCGACGGGCAGGATCGTTAAGAGCCAGACATAGTAGGCGTCTGCTTCATTGCCATCTTTTCATAGATGGCAAGTATTCTGTTCTTCTCCTTTCATTGTTCCTCATTTTTTGACTTGTTTGTGTTTCAGTAGGTCGAGATACGCCTGCCGCATAATAAAGAAACGCCTCCGATTATCGAAGGCGTTTCTACAGGACTGGGTTCAGTTGTAATGAACGATCTGGTCAAGCGAATAAAGCTGTGTTTTTTCTTCTGGCGCACAGTCTGCAACCCGCTTGTCGAAGCCGCTTTCCGAGAACAGCGCATAATAAAACTTTGCCGTTTTCTTCAGCGGTATGAGCTTTGCCGTTGTATCAAGATACTCGGCGTAGGAGAAAGGCGTTCCCTTGAACTTGCATTCTCCGACCAGATATTGCTTTGCATCCCAATCAACGGCAAGAAGGTCGATCTCTGTTTCTGCCATCCGAAGGCCATTCGCTGCTTTTTCATCTCGAACCGTGGTTTTTCCGAACCAGCGCCCCATTTTGCAATAGCGGAAAGGCAGTTCGTTTTTCTTCTGCATTTCCCGGACAAACTCACGGCATACATCCTCAAAGGCGAAGGAGGCAAACTCGTGGAGCGCCGGTTTCACCACATATTCGTATACGCCGTCCACGTCGCCGTCCTCAAGCTGTGAGAAGTTTGCAAAGCCAAAGGCGTACCAGAAGCGGAAGAAGTTGTCCGTCAGGCGGTAGATCCCCCGATTGGAGTTAGCCTTCTCTTTGGTTTTCGCGTCCACAGAGAACTCACGATCCACGATTCCCAGCTCGATTAAATTTTTCAGATAGACGCTGGTTTTGGAAGTGTCTTCTACCAGCGATTTCTGACTGATATCATTCAGTTTGGTGTTCCCGAGCGCCACCGCCTCAATGATAGAGTTATAGATAGGCGTCTCCCGCAATTCTTGGTGCAGCAGGAATTCCACCTCGCTGTATAAGATGCAGCCCTTCGTCAGAATGTTGCGTTTGATATTTTCGGCAACCGAAAGTTTGGAATCCCATTGGCGCAGGTAATGCGGAATACCGCCGAGGACTGCGTAGGTCAGCACCTTATCGCGAGCGGAGTAATCCGGAAAGAACTTTGCGGCGTCGTAGAAGCCCATTTCTTTCATCTTATAGATGCCGGTAGCTCTGCCGTACAGCGGGTTTTTCTCCGCCAGCAGTTCCTTCTCAATGAAGCTCATCGCGCTGCCGCAGAGGATAATCATTACGTTGCCATTCTGCAGTTCCGCATCCCAGAGGTTTTGCAGAATTGAGGGAATGCTTTTATTCCCGCGGCACATATACGGAAACTCATCGATTACCAGCAGCTTCTTTTGGTCGCCGTATGGCAGATCCAGCACGGCCCGGAACGCTTTTTCCCAATCGGCAAACTCGGTGATATAATTTTTTGCCGGAATATTCTCCTTGAGCATCCGGCTTGAGAAATTGCGCAGCTGCACGGGATCCGTCGTCTGCGTGCAGGAAAAGAACACATGGGGCTTTCCTTTGCAGAACTCGCGCAGGGTTTCGGTTTTGCCGACACGCCGCCTGCCGTACAGCACGATAAGCTGGCCGCCGGCGTCTGTGTACTTATCATTTAAGAATTTGAGTTCTGCCTCTCTGCCGATAAACATAGGCTCGCCTCCATTTGAATCAAATCTTGATTTAGTAAATCGTGATTTGACATTATTATATCCGCCCACGCCAGAAAAAACAAGCAGTTTTGCGGAAACCGCAAAAATTGTATTTCAACACTTTTGATGGCGCGCAGGAAAAATGTGTAACTTCTCCCGCACGAAAGTCAGAAAAATGTGCGTAACAGCCTTCCGTTCTCTCAGAAAAAAGTGTTATGATGCTCTGCTCTCTGAGAGAAAATTCAACTCTCCGTTTACGCTCTGATATATCGCGTCGTCCGCCCCGCGCCGACTCGCCTTATAGAGCCAGTCTTGACCATTATACCGAGAACCGCTTCAACGGTTGTGGGGCTCACATCGGGGAGAATTCGGCAGATTTCGGCTTTGGAAAGCGGAGTCAGACTATTCAGAACGGTCGCTTCCACACGCGCTTTTTTCGTGATCTTCTTGCCGTGTACCACCGCAAACCGCTTATCCAGTTCCTTGTAGCACATATAGAGGGTGGACAGGAAATTCTCCATAAAGGGGAAATAAGAGTTCTCATTCGTTTCCCACCCGTCCGAGGACTGCCGCAGGGCTTCGTAATAATACGCCTTGTAGTTATTGATCTGCTCCTCAAAGGACACATATTTCCCCGCGTCAAAGCCGTTTTTGTATAGCAGCAGCAGCGAGAGCAGGCGGGACATTCTGCCGTTGCCGTCACGGAATGGGTGGATGCAGAGAAAGTCCAGAATCACGCAGGGAATCAAAAGAAGCTGGTTGATATTCGCATCGCTTCGGGCATCCAAATAGGCAAGCTCCAGCTGCTCCATCGCTTTCGGCGTCTCGCTGGCAGGGGTGGGGCGGAAACGGACGCGGCGGTTTCCGTCCGTGTCGATCTCCAGAATTACATTATCGTCCGTCTTGTATTGTCCGCCGTACTCGTAGCCCGCAAAGCTCATCATCATTTCGTGCAGACGCAGGATGTCGCTCTGCTGGAAGTCGATGTGCGCATAGTCCCGGTGGATCGCATTCAGCGCATCACGGTATCCGGCGATTTCCGCCTCATTGTGGTTCAGCGGGGCGCTGTTCTGATTGACGATAGCGGCGATACGCTCGTCGCTGGTCACAATGCCCTCGATGGCATTGGAGCTTTTGATGGACTGCACTTTCGCGACAGCTTCCAGCTCCGTGAAGATCTGCATGTATTCGTCTTTGCGCACGCCTGCCATGGTTTTGAGTACCGCAATATTAGAAGTGAGGTTCACAAGGTTTGCAGGCAGCAAACCGTTATTCAAAAAAGAGTAATCGAATTTTCTCATACAGCGCCCGCCTTTCTGCACATAGTTATATAATATTATATGCAGAAAAGCAAGAGCTCGCCCCGGTTATCTGCACATATTTCCTCCGATATATATGCAGATAATGTTTCGGAATGATAAGCCCATGGGCGCGACCGTGCTGCCTCATGTCGACCAAATTCACTTCATGATTCGGAGAATCAGTTCGTTGATATCTTCCGTAGGCTTTCCAGCCTTCACAGCTTTGTTTCGGAAGTTCAGCAGTGCCGTCCTCATCAGGCGCACCTCACTTGGGCTCAGCGCAACAACCACTTTCTTCTCCTTCTTCCAGAACACAATTACCACCTACCTTTTTCTTTTATGCTATCTGAGAATGCGGCTGGAAGCAAACGTACGATTATCTTAGGAAGTCGAAGCATCGGATCTTTTTGCTTTTCGTTTATTTTTTAAAGAATATCTGCAAAATATCTTCCATTAATATTAGAAAAAGTCACTTTGGCGGGGAATTGATTCATTCCCGAGGCTGACAGTCCAATAACGGTACAGGCCCATCCGCTTAGTTCATCTGGTAGTCGAAAACATCTTGGTTCTTCATTTTTCAGAATTGTTACTGATGGAGTGAATTCCAGATCGATCCCAACTGATAACACATCGAAAGTTTGAGATCCCTCATGTAATAGTAATAAAGGTTGTTTCCTCAAAGCCCAATATTCTTTACCACTCATCGAATCCAGATACGATTCTTCATCCCAGGGGATTACGGGCTCGACAGGGAGTTTACAATGCCTTCGATTATAGTATTCTTCTAACTGTGAGCAAGTAAATGCATTAAAGTATTCGCCCATCATATCGATATCAGACTTGATTTGCTCAACCGATTCAAAATGGTTCATAAAGTTGAGCAGAGAATTTAATGTAATCAAATCATCCGAATATATACCAGCGTAGGACTTGTACCAAGCTGGTTGCCACTCACAAATAATCCGATAAAGCTTTTTGTAAAGTTCCAGTTGGACTTCGTTCAAACGAAACCAACTAGCATCTAAAACTTTTTTCTTGGTACCTTCATTAGGCGATTGATATCGCAAGGCGTCACACAATCCCTTCAATAGTTTAGAAAGAATGCCTGCCATCATATCAGCCATCTGAAGTCCCGGATATTCCGCAGAATCAGCTTCTTCTACATTATTCAGTCCTATTTCATGGGCAGCTTTTAAGGTGTTACTTTCCTCCTCGTCTGTTCCTTCTTTGTCGATAATCAGTCTATAATTTGATATTCCTTTTTCTGCCAGATACTTTTTAAAGCCATCAAAAGACATGTGGTAGTCCCAAGCAATTTCCGGAGTATCCGAAATGCCATCCAGAATAATTAAAATCTGCTGAAATATTTCTGTTTCACGTTGCTTTAATTGGGGAGCACTTTTATTGCATTCAATTTTGTCTCGGAGAAACTTTTTAAGTTCCGTTAAAAACCTTTCGGGGGAGTCATAGATACACTTAATAATTTCCTGCGGACGATACATAACCAGAGCTTTTGTGATGGAATACTTCATCATGTCTGCATCGATAAGAAAATTGTTTCTGTACCTTTGAAAAAGCTGCAGCACGAGGTACTCGATTTTGCTGGCAACAGAAAAGTACATATGAATATTCTTGTCAAAAAGCGACAGGAAATCGCCGACGAACTGTGCGTTCTGCTTGTTGAGGGAGGCAAACCCATGCTTGAATTGTTTTTGCTGAAATGTTGTGCTTTTGATTTCGCCATTACGATCTTTTCGGTCACCATACTTGGCTTCAAATGTCATATATCGCTGCAGGATTTCATCGTTCTCTGTTGACCACCCTACGATCATCGTTACAAAATTATCATAATAATTCGTGGCGCTTACTGTGTTGTAGTTGATTTTTCGGCTATGCTCAGACTCATCATAAAAGAAAATGTATTCAGACATTTTGTAACACCTCTTTTTTAATTATATCTTTGAGTTGAGACACCGTCAACGGAGCCTGGGGCTAAAATGCGATGCACTTGCTTTATCCTAATCTATTCCTGGACACTTTTCGTGTTCACAACGGATTTCCTTCCATAGCGTATCTTTTGCCGGCCGGTTGAGAAGTCGGATAATTCTTGAGCAACTTTTCAACAAGGACGCTGTTTCGCATCAAAACATATAAAGCGACCTTAACCGAATATACAAATCACCGCTCCCGATTGCGCTCCCTCTGCTTCACCTCCAGCACGGAGCCGCAGGCCTTTTCGTATTCCTTGTCGGTGATAAGTCCGGCCTTATAATCCATGTAAGTGGCTGCCGCCTGCGCGTCTTTGATGGCACGGATCAGCGTCTCGGGCTTGTTCCGGATGGCCTGAATCCAGGACTGCACATAGGCCTTGTGGTTATCGATGTGCTGCGGTGTAGCGGTCACATCCAGATTGACACCCATGAAGCAGGAACACATCTCCGCCACCAACTCCTCGTAAGCATACTGCGGTGTGCCGAACAGCGCCCCCTGCGGTCGGTTCAGCCTTGCAGGATGGCCGGTGGAGTGAGACAGTTCATGGAGTGCTGTGGCGTTGAAGGCGTACTCGCTATGGAAAGAGCCGGGGCTGGGCAGGTGGATTTTGTCCTGCATGGGTGAATAGTAGGCCTGATCGCCGCCGTCTGTCAGAATCTCCACGCCCATTCCGCTGCTGAGCTTTTCGATCAATGCATCCGGTGTAATGTCGCTCTTTTGCACCGCAGGGCGCTCCGGCATTCCCTCAATATCGCAGGCGTTGAACACCACCGTGTAACGAGTGGACAGCGTAAACTCCTTTTCGCCGCGGCCGTTTTCCAACTCCTGCTTGTACTGTTCCCAGGTCAGCGCCTTCTTGTTGGCGATATCGTAGGGATACCAGTATTCCACATAGGTTGCCTTGGAACCTTTCTTCAGGTACCACTTTTGCTTGGGGTGGTACTTGCCGTCTGCATCCATGATCTGTACCATCGTCACCCAGCGAGGATCGTTGTAGCCCTTCATCATGGCGATGAGGGAGAGCCAGAAGGCATTGCTGCCCCGGTAGCAGGCCTTGGTGATGCCGTTATGCGGAGCATCGTTGCCGCTGCCGCGCCATTCCTTCTGCCACTCCAGCCCCGTTTCCTCCAGCACATGAGCGAAGGTCTCGGCCAGCTCAGCACGGTATTCGTCCTTATTCTTCGGCCGGCTCATCTGCGATCGCCTCCCATTCTTCCGGCGTCAGGGTGTCCTCGTCGATAAACACGATTTCTGTCTTCATCTTGCATCCCTCCGATCTTTCGGTGTTTGAGAAGGAACGTCTTCAACGGAAACCCTTTTCGGAGGCGTATCAACCTCTGCCAGAAAATTCCGAGAGATCGTTTTTCCATTCTGGTCTCGGTATAGCGTCACGCACAGCGGTACGCCGCAGTTCAACCGCTCCTTCAGGTCAGGCAGAAACGGTTCCTCGCTCTTGTATTCGACGCTTTCGACTACTTCGCCGCGAAAGCCCAGATAGTCGATCCTGGCTACGAGGTTTACACCGGTGGGACAGACCTTCTTCATCTTGCGTCGTTCCTTTCATGCTTTTTTCGTTGCTCCGGCAGCCGGAAACCATAGACATCGGCGATGTCATCGCCAAGGCGTGCTGTTACTCGGTCGATGTCCTCCGCTGTCAGTGTATGGTCGAGGATCTTTCCTTTGAAGTCCTCGATGGCCTCCTCGCTGATGCCTTCCCGGTATTTGCGGTAGAGGTAGTAATTGCGGCCGTCGTGGTGATAGCCGTCCATGCGGAAATCGCCCTTGCCGTCCACATACCAGGTTACGCCGTCCAGCTGCGATTCCAGACAATCTTTGATACAGCCGCTGGAGATTTCCCGGTAGCCGGTGTGCCGTCCATCCCACCGGCCAATATCGGCAATGACGATGATCAGCGTACCCACTTGAACATCCAGATTCCGGCGCTCATCGTCCAGATAATCGCTGTTGAGATCGCACATAAGCTGGTATTTCTCATCGTCGGACAGGCCGGAATAGTCCTCCTCGAAGGCATCCCGGTAGTTATCCCAGTCCAGATACTCGTTGGACCAGATGACAAACGCAAATTGCTCTTCGGACATAGGCAGGCTCATCGGCAGTCTCCGCGATTCCGCTCATCGGGACGGGCTTCCCATGTGACGTCGGCTTCGGCCCAGTCGATCTTTCCGCTGAAATACAGCTCCTTTGCAATGGCTTCTGCCTCGGCGACATCTTTTGCTTCCACAGCGATGGTGGCGTAACTGATATCTTTCACATCCACGAAATACTTCATCTTGTATCACTCCGATCTTTGTTAGTGCTGTCGCCGGACTTGAGAAATACGTCCGGTATATCTTTCTTTCAGCCGGCAAACAGCCAGGTTTACGGGGGGAGAGTGTGAGAGGGGGAAGACAAGCAATACCGTGACCGAAAAATGTGCAGACTGCTCCCTTGGCGTGGCTGTTTCTTTACCTTGCATCGTTCCTCTGGCGTTCCAGATGCCGGTGGTAGTATTCAAGCGCTTTCAAAATATACGCACCGGTCTGCTCATAGGGAACGCTGGACGGAATGTACTTTCTCGCCTCCGCGTACTGGATGTTGATCTTCTCTTTTTGATTTGGTTTTTCCTCGCACATGATGGATTCGATGACTGCCGGAGAGAGCTTGCCCTCCTTCGAAAAGGTTCGCAGCTTGATGGCCTGTGCATGAGATGGCGTTGCCAGTGAAAGCCCGATCGCCGCAGCCAGATCTTGCTGCTCGAGCTTGCCCAGATAGCTGAGCTCGACTGCTGGTCGCAGAGCGATACGGCCTTCATCTACCATAGCAAGGAGTTCCGGGATAAGCTCTGTGAGGCGAATGTAGCGATGAATCTGATTTCGACTGTCTCCGGTTTCTGCAGCAATCTCATCCGATGCCCGTTCAAACTTTGTCCCCACCGGGGACGAAGTTAAATCTGTGCGCTGCCCCTGCCTCTTCATTGCCTCCAGCCGCATCTTGTACGAAAAAGCTTTCTCACTCGGTAGAATCGTCGATCGCTGCAAATTGGATTCCACCATTAAAATGATGGCTTCATCCCTCGTCAGCTCTTTGATCTCTGCCGGGACGGTTGCGAGGCCTGCCAGCTCGCACGCCTTTCGACGCCGGTGACCGGACACAATCTCATATCGTCCGCCCCCCTTTCGCCGCAAGGTGATGGGCGTAATAACGCCTCGTTCTTTGACGCTCTCCACAAGCTGATCCATATCCTCATCCAGGCGAACCTGAAACGGATGATCCGGAAAGTCATCGATTTCGGAAAGCGGGATGGTATAGATCTTTGGAAGCGACACCTCCCGGCGCTCCGCGTCGTTCATAAAAAGCTCATCGTACCCAGTCATGCCCAGGTCGATCAACGGCCGTTCTTTCAAGTTCGGTCACCTCCTTTGTCAGCATTTCGTAGGCAGCAGCGACCTTGCCGTTCTTATCGTGGGAGAAAATGCTCTCACCGGTCAGGGCACATTCCGCCGCACGAACCGAGTGCGGGATCTCGGTATCGAATACCTTGATGTTCTGTCCTACTGTACTGCGGAGCGATTCAATAATCCCTCGGGCATTGTTTGTGCGGTTATCTACCATCGTCAGCAAAATCCCGTCAATCCACAGCTTCGGGTTAATGCTGCGCTTCACTTTTGAAACCGAGTGCAGCAGGAGATTCAGACCTTTTGTTGACAGGAAATTCGGCTGGGAAGGAATGATTACGCTGTCCGCAGCGGCCAAGGCATTGATCGTCATCATCCCCAGCGAGGGCATACAGTCGATCAGGATATAGTCATAATCCTGTCTCATGCTTTCGATAGCGTTTTTCAGAACATACTCACGGCTCATGACATTGAATAACCCGGTTTCCATGCCGGAGAGCTCGATGTTGGAGGGGAGAAGATCCACGCCCTCGCTGTGGTGCAGGATGCCGGCACCTTTCTCAAGCGGCTGGTCTTCAATTACTGAATCCATGACGGTGGCGAGCGTCACGTCGATCGCATCGGGATTCTTGTGCCCGAGCGCAACGGTGAGGCTCGACTGCGGGTCTGCATCGATGAGCAGCACCTTCTTTCTTTGAAACTGCGCCAGACCAACGCCGAGATTCACGGCGGTGGTCGTTTTTCCGACGCCCCCTTTCTGGTTTGTGATGGCAATTACTTTGCTGTTGTCCATGGGTTTTCCTCCTTTTATATATAAAATGGAACTCTTTAAATCCAAAAAGGCCGGTCATCCAGAACAGGATAACCGGCCCGTTTCCCCTTTCGGGGCATAAAATAACAGCCACATCACCGCTTGGGTGATGTGGCCGTTTGTTGGTTTATCTTTGCTTTATGCAGCGCTGAAACTCTGCTTAGTGCTGATCGCGAATCGCAGCCTGGGCGGCGGCGAGGCGGGCGATGGGCACGCGGAACGGGCTGCAGGACACGTAGTCCAGACCGACCTTGTGGCAGAACTCGACGGAGGAAGGATCGCCGCCGTGCTCGCCGCAGATGCCGAGGTGCAGGTCGGGGCGGGTCTGGCGGCCGAGAGTGGCGGCCATCTTGACCAGCTTGCCGACGCCGACCTGGTCGAGGCGGGCGAACGGATCGTTCTCGTAGATCTTCTTGTCGTAGTACGCGCTGAGGAACTTGCCGGCGTCGTCACGGCTGAAGCCGAAGGTCATCTGGGTGAGGTCGTTGGTGCCGAAGGAGAAGAACTCGGCTTCCTTGGCGATCTCGTCCGCGGTCAGAGCGGCGCGCGGGATCTCGATCATGGTGCCGACCTTGTACGGCATCTCAACGCCGGCGGCCTTCAGCTCTTCATCGGCGGTGGCGACGACGACGTCCTTGACGTACTTGAGCTCCTTGACCTCGCCGACCAGCGGGATCATGATCTCGGGCTTGACGGTCCAGTCGGCGTGGCGCTTCTGGACGTTGATGGCGGCGCGGATGACGGCACGGGTCTGCATCTCGGCGATCTCCGGGAAGGTGACGGCCAGACGGCAGCCGCGGTGACCCATCATCGGGTTGAACTCGTGCAGGGAGGCGATGATGTTCTTGATCTGCTCGACGGTCTTGCCCTGCGTCTTGGCGAGAAGCGCGATTTCGGACTCGGTGTTGGGCACGAACTCGTGCAGCGGGGGATCGAGGAAGCGGATGGTTACCGGCATGCCTTCGAGAGCTTCGTACAGCTGCTCAAAGTCGCCCTGCTGATACGGCAGGATCTTCGCAAGAGCGGCCTTGCGCTCTTCGACGGTGTCGGAGCAGATCATCTCGCGGAACGCGGCGATACGGTCGGCTTCAAAGAACATGTGCTCGGTGCGGCAGAGGCCGATGCCCTCGGCGCCCAGCTCGCGGGCCTTCTTCGCGTCGCGCGGGGTGTCGGCGTTGGTGCGGACACGCAGGCGGCGGTACTTGTCGGCCCAGCCCATGATGCGGCCGAAGTAGCCGGAAATGGTGGCGTCAACGGTCGGGATGATGCCGTCGTAGATCTTGCCGGTGGAGCCGTCGATGGAGATGAAATCGCCTTCGTGGAACGTCTTGCCGCCGAGGGTGAACTTCTTGTTCGCCTCGTCCATGGCGATGTCGCCGCAGCCGGAGACGCAGCAGGTGCCCATGCCGCGGGCAACGACCGCCGCGTGGGAGGTCATGCCGCCGCGGACGGTGAGGATGCCCTGGGCGGCCTTCATGCCGGTGATGTCTTCGGGAGAGGTCTCAAGACGGACGAGAACGACTTTCTCGCCGCGCTTCTTCCACTCGATGGCGTCGTCGGCGTTGAAGACGATCTTGCCGCAGGCAGCGCCCGGGCTGGCGCCGAGACCCTTGCCCATCGGGTTCGCCTTGGCGAGCGCTTCGGCGTCGAACTGCGGGTGGAGCAGAGTGTCAAGGTTGCGCGGGTCGATCATCAGAACGGCCTGCTTCTCATCGATCATGCCTTCATCGACGAGGTCGCACGCGATCTTGAGCGCGGCCTGCGCGGTGCGCTTGCCGTTGCGGGTCTGGAGCATGAAGAGCTTGCCGTTCTCAACGGTGAACTCCATGTCCTGCATATCGTGATAGTGGTTCTCCAGCGTGGAGCAGACCTGCACGAACTGGTGGAACGCTTCGGGGAACTTCTCTTCCATCTGGGCGATGGGCATCGGGGTGCGGACGCCGGCGACAACGTCTTCGCCCTGCGCGTTGGTGAGGAACTCACCCATGAGCTTCTTCTCGCCGGTGGCGGGGTCACGCGTGAAGGCGACGCCGGTGCCGGAGTTGTCGTTCAGGTTGCCGAACACCATCGGCATGACGTTGACGGCAGTGCCCCAGGAGTAAGGGATGTCGTTGTCGCGGCGGTAAACGTTCGCGCGCGGGTTGTCCCAGGAGCGGAACACGGCCTTGATGGCTTCGTACAGCTGGGTTTTCGGGTCGGACGGGAAGTCCTCGCCGATCTGCTTCTTGTACTCGGCCTTGAACTGCTCGGCGAGCTCCTTGAGGTCGGCGGCGGTCAGCTCAACGTCGAGCTTGACGCCCTTCTTGGTCTTCATCTCGTCGATGAGCTGCTCAAAGTACTTCTTGCCGACTTCCATGACGACGTCGGAGAACATCTGGATGAAGCGGCGATAGGAGTCGTAAACAAAGCGCTCAAACTTGGGATCCGGGTTGCCCTGGATCATGGCGTTGACGACTTCGTCGTTCAGGCCGAGGTTCAGAATGGTGTCCATCATGCCGGGCATGGAAGCGCGGGCGCCGGAACGGACGGAAACGAGCATCGGGTTCTTGAGATCGCCGAACTTCTTGCCGTTGATCTCTTCCATCTTGGCGATGTTCTCCATGATCTCCGCCATGATCTCGTCGTTGATCTTGCGGCCGTCCTCATAGTACTTGGTGCACGCCTCGGTGGAAATCGTGAAGCCCTGCGGAACAGGGAGACCGATGTTGGTCATTTCGGCAAGGTTCGCGCCTTTGCCGCCGAGAAGCTCGCGCATGGAAGCGTTGCCCTCGCTGAACAGGTAAACGTACTTGTGGCTCATGGGATAACCTCCTGTATATAAATTACTTAGTATTGCGGACGATTCCCGGGGTAGATTTACTTTTCAAATCATTATGCCCGAAATCAGTTTCGCATTATATCATTGTTTCGGACAAAAACCAATACCAAAAATGAAATTTTTAAATCGTTTCCACGGATTATTTTTTGATTTTGAAAGAACCCTCGCAAAGCCTGCACCCGCGGGTGCGGGACAGGGGGTCATTTGCCGACACAGAAGCGCGAGAAGATCTCCTGCGTCACATCCTCGCGCACCGACCGGCCCGAGAGCGCGCCGAGCGCGTCCATCGCGCCCTCGCACTCGGTGAGCACCGCGTCGGGCGCAAAGCCCGCCGCCATCGCCTCGCGCGCGGCGCGAAGATACTCGAGCGCGCGGCGCACGGCGTCTGCCTGGCGCGCGTTCGTCAGTATCTCGCCGCTGTCCGCCTCCGGCATCGGGAACGCCGCCGCGACCGCTGCGCCGAGCGCGTCCAGCCCCGCCTTTTCCTTTGCGGAAACGACGCAGACGCTGTCAAAATGCGCCGCAAGGCGCGAGACGTCCCACCGGGGGGCGCAGTCGCTCTTGTTCGCCGCGGCGATGCGCACGGCGGCCTTTTCCGCGATGGCGAGCACCGCATCGTCCTCGGCGTCCCAGGGGCGGGAGAGATCGAACACGGCAATAACGAGCTGCGCTTCCCCCGCCGCGGCGATGGCGCGCTCCACGCCGAGCGATTCCACGGCGTCGGATGTTTCGCGCACGCCCGCGGTGTCGGTCAGCCGCAGCGCCACGCCGCCGAGAAGGCACCGCTCCGAGAGCGTGTCGCGCGTCGTGCCGGGAATGTCGGTGACGATGGCGCGCTCAAAGCCGAGCAGCGCGTTGAGCAGCGAAGATTTTCCGGCGTTCGGGCGGCCGAGAATGGCCGTGCGCACGCCCTTTTCAAGAAACTGCCCGCGGGAAAACGTGGCGAGCAGCGCTTCGAGCGAGCGGATCGACGCATCGAGCACGGCGGCGTATTCCGCGAGCGTGAACGGCGGTATATCCTCGTCCGGATAGTCGAGCACCGCGTGATAGTGCGAGCAGATGTGCGTGAGATTCTGATAGATCTCCTCCGTGCGGCGGGAGATCGCCCCGCCGAGCTGACTGGCGGCGTTTCGCGCCGCGAGAGGCGTTTCCGCGTCGATGATATCGACGACGGCCTCCGCCTGCGTGAGATCCATGCACCCGTTCAGAAAGGCGCGCTTGGTGAACTCACCCGCCGCTGCCTGCCGCGCGCCGAGGACGAAGAGAGCTTCCAGCGCGGAGCGCAGCACGACGGGCGAGCCGTGGCACTGAAGCTCTGCGGTGTCCTCGCCGGTGTAGCTTCGCGGCGCGCGGGAGAGCGTGCAGAGACAGAGATCGAGCGTCCGTCCCTTCTCGTCGAGCAGCTTGCCGTAAACGAGCTGCCGGTCGCGGTGCTGCGACATGGCCTTTCCGTCCGCCGGGCGGAAAAGCGCGTCCATCAGCGATACGGAAAGGGGGCCCGATACGCGCACGATGCCGATGGCGGAAACGCCTGCGCCGGTCGCAACGGCGGCAATGGTATCACTCATTTATCGTCCTTCTTTGCCCAGGGGTCGTTTTTGCTCTCGTCGTAGGCGTCCTTGAATTCCTCCAACGTGATGCCCTTGCGCATGATGTATTCCGCGGCGACCTCGCCGACATAGCGGAAATGGCCGGGCTCCGGGTCGCGGCCGGTATATTCCTCACGACCTTCGGGATAGCGCAGGATGAAGCCGTATTCCGCGCAGTGCTCGCGCATCCATTCCAGCACGGGCGTGGAGAATTTCGCCTCGGCGTTCTCACCGACGAAGTTGACGGCGAGACCCGTCTGGTGTTCGTCCGCGCCGGGGTAGTAGCCCATTTCCGTGACCTTCTTTTCTGCGTCTGCGAGCGATATATCGCCTTGATCGTAAAGCGTGCTCGCCATGCCGTTGAAGCGCGTGCGCTGGTCGGGGTAGGACATGTAGGTGCGGGAAATGCTCACCGTGAAGCCCTGCGCGCGGGCTGCGGCGAGGAATTCCTTGAGCGCGTCCGCGGCGCGGCGCTGGAAGAAGTAGCCGTTTTCGATCTCGACCATGTCGGGGTAGTAGTTTTCGCGCAGGTAGTTCTCCTGCGAAAGGCCGTTCACGAGCAGATACCGCCAGTTGGAAAGGCCGGGCTGTTCCTCGTCGCCGAGCGTTTCCTTGTCCGGAAGATCGGAATAATCGACCCAGCCGGGGGGATACTGCCAGTTGAGCTCGCCCTGCGCGTCTTCCGCTTCCGGAACGGGGGTCGCGGCGGTCTCGGGCATGGGGGCGCTCTCCTCCGTGGAGAGAGAGCTGTCGGTATTCGGACGGAGCAGCACGAACAGCACCGCCGCGAGCGCCACGCCGCCGACGATGATGCGCCGGGCGCGGAGGACCTTCGGGTTTTTCGGTTTGATTCGCATATAGCCTCCTTTCTCCCCGCGCGAAGCGGGGCGTTCCCGGAAGAAAAAGTGCGGGAACGGGAAGAGCGGGGTTGACATTCCCCGCGAATACTTTATATAATATCGGATACTATCCCTGCACCGCTGCCGGCGGGCGGGGACGATTTTATGCGGGTATGCGGAAAATTCATAATATTATACCATTTTATTTGGAAAGATGCAAGTTTTCCAAGCATACCGCCGAGAAGGAGACACATCCATGCTGGAGCTGAAGAATATACACTATTCCGTGGACGCGCCGGAGGGCCGCACCGAGATACTGCGGGACATTTCCCTCACCATCCCGGACAAAAAGCTCATCGTTCTCACCGGGCCGAACGGCGGCGGCAAAACGACGCTTGCCAAGGCGATCATGGGCCTTGTGATGCCGACAGGCGGCAGCATCCTCTGGAACGGCGAGGATGTGACCGGCCTTTCCATCACCGAGCGCGCGCGCCGCGGCATCAGCTACGGCTTCCAGCAGCCGCCGCGCTTCAAGGGCATCCGCGTGAAGGACCTTTTGACGATCGCGTCGGGACAGAAGTTCCTGCCGCGGGGCGAGGCCTGCAAGTATCTCACGCAGGTCGGCCTGTGCGCGGCCGATTATCTTGACCGCGAGGTGGACGCCTCCCTCTCCGGCGGCGAGGTCAAGCGCATCGAGATCGCCACGATCCTCGCGCGGCAGCCGCAGCTCATGATCCTCGACGAGCCCGAGGCAGGCATCGATCTCTGGAGCTTCGCGCGCCTTACGGAAACGTTTGAGGAGATCCACACCCGGCAGGACTGCACGATGGTCATCATTTCTCATCAGGAGCGCATCATCTCGCTGGCGGACGAGATCCTTGTGATCGACAAGGGCGTGATCGCGCGCCGCGGCACACGCGACGAGGTCTTTACCGACATCGTCCACAGCACCACGGGCGGCTGCCCGGTCATCTACGGGGAGGCGAAGAAATGAGCGAGCTCAACCGCGTCGATACGACGCTTCTGGAAGTCATTGCCGGCATGAAGGACGGCAAGGCCGAGGGCGCATTCAATATCCGCAAGGACTCCGGCTGCGCCGGGCGCGTCAACACCGAAAACGTCACCATCACCACGAAAACCGATAAGCCCGGCATCGATATCCGTTTTGTCCCCGGCTGCAAAGACAGCTGCCATATTCCGGTCATCATCACGGAGTCTGGCCTGCGCGAAACGGTGTACAACGATTTTTACGTCGGCGAGGGCGCGGACGTCACGATCATTGCCGGCTGCGGCATCCACAACTGCGGCTCGGACGCCTCCGAGCACGACGGCGTGCACACGTTCTACGTTGGCAAAAACGCCCGCGTCAAGTACGTTGAGAAGCACTACGGCGAGGGCGACGGCAACGGCAAAAACGTTATGAACCCCACGACGATCGTCTATCTTGAAGAGGGCGCGTCGATGCAGATGGACATGAGTCAGATCGGCGGCATCGACTCCACGCGGCGCGATACGCGCATCGTCTGCGGCAAGGATGCGGACGTCGTCATTACCGAGCGCCTTCTCACCCACGGCAGTCAGCGCGCCGAGTCTGACATGATCATTGAGCTCAACGGCGAAAACTCCCGCGGCCGCGTGATCTCCCGAAGCGTTGCGAAAAACGACTCCGTGCAGGTGTTCCGCCCGTGTGTCGTCGGCAACGCCAAGTGCTTCGGCCATGTGCAGTGCGACTCCATTATCATGGACGAGGCGAAGATCCGCTCCGTGCCGGAGATCGCGGCGAACGATCTCGACGCGCAGCTCATCCATGAGGCCGCCATCGGCCGCATCGCGGGCGACCAGCTTTTGAAGCTCGAAACGCTCGGCCTCACCGAAGAGGAAGCGGAGGACCGCATCCTCAAGGGCTTCCTTGCGTAAGAAATTTTATAAGACAAAGAGCCGGTGACATTGCGTCACCGGCTCTTTGTTATATTAAACCGAAAAGAATTTATCCCCCTGGGGGGCTTCCCTCCGGGGGTGGATAGCTTTATAATTAAAAGACAATTATACAGAGACGCCGATCAAAAAGAGAAAGGAGCGAACGGCCGTGAAAGCAAAGTCCCGCGCCCGGTATATTATCGCCGCGCTCGCGCTCGCGGTGCTTATTATGGCGCTCGTCTGCCTTTTCGTCGGCGCGTCACGCATGAGCTTTTCGGACGGCGTCGCCGCCCTTTTCGGAAAAGGCTCCGCCGCCAACGTGCGCATCCTCCGCTCGATCCGCGTGCCGCGCGTGCTCGCGGCGCTCATCGCCGGGGCCGCGCTCTCGGTCTCCGGTCTCGTCATGCAGACGACGCTCTCGAACGCGATGGCCTCGCCCTCCACGATGGGCGTGTCCAATGCCGCGGTGTTCGGCGCGAATCTCTCCATCATCGTGTTTGCCGGGGGCTTTCTCTCCACGGGCAACAATCTTGCCAGCTACACCGCCGGGGTGAACCCGTTCGCCGCGAGCGTGACGGCCTTTCTCTTCTCGGCGCTTTCCATTCTGCTCATTCTCGCGCTCTGCCGCGTGAAGGCGTTCTCGCCGAACGTCGTGGTGCTCGCGGGCATCGCCGTCGGCGCGATCTGGACGGCGGCAACGACGCTTCTGCAGTTTTACGCCACGGACGTCGGCCTTTCCGCCGCGGTCGTGTGGAATTTCGGCGATCTCGGCCGCGCGACATATAAGACCGACCTTCTCATGCTCTGCGCCGCGGCGCCGGGGCTGGCGGTATTTTCCGCGCTCGCGTGGCGGTATAATGCCCTTTTGAGCGGCGACGCCGCTGCGGGCAGCATGGGCGTGAACGTTTCGCGCCTGCGCTTTTTTTCGCTGCTGCTCGCCTCGCTGATGACGGCGGCGTGCGTATCGAGCCTCGGCATCATCGGCTTTGTCGGCATCATCTGCCCGCACGTGGCAAAGCGTCTGCTCGGGCAGGATCACCGCGTTTCTATCCCCGCGTCGGCGCTCCTGGGAAGCCTGCTCCTTCTCTGCGCGGACGCGCTCTCCCGCTCGCTCGGCAGCGGCAGCGCGCTGCCCATCGGCGCGATCACGTCGCTGCTCGGCGCGCCGTTCTTCCTTACGATCATCTTTTCGCGGAAGGAGCACGGCCAATGTTAGAGCTGGAAAATGTAGTCTTTCGGTATTCCCGCCGGGCCGAGCCGGTGCTCCGGGGCGTTTCGCTCACGCTCAACGACGGCGAGATCGGGATCCTTCTCGGCAAAAACGGCGCGGGCAAAACGACGCTTTTTCAGTGCATTCTCGGCCTTGCCGCGCCGGAGAGCGGCTCGATCCGCTTCGACGGCGGGGATCTTTTGAAAATGCCGCGGCGCGAGAGGGCAAAGCTCGTCGCTTATGTGCCGCAGCACATCCATTTCGGCGCGCTGAGCGTGTTCGACTCGATCCTGCTCGGGCGGGTCTCCCGCTTCGGCATGCAGCCGGGCCGCGAGGATATCGAGGCCGCCGAGCACATTCTCGCCGAGATGCATCTTGAACCGCTCGCCAACCGCAGCGCGGAGGAGCTCTCCGGCGGCGAGAAGCAGAAGATCGCCATCGCCCGCGCGCTCGTGCAGGAGCCGCGTCTGCTCATTTTCGATGAGCCGACCGGCAATCTCGATATCGCAAACGAAGAGCTCATCATCGACGAGGCGAAAAAGGCGGCGCGGCAGCGCGGCGTCGCCATTTTGAGCTCGCTGCACGATCTCAACCAGGCGCTGTGTCTGGGCGATAAGTTTTTCCTGCTCCGGGACGGCGCGGTGCGCTACGCCGGAAACGAGAGCGTACTCACGAGCGAAGTGATCGGGGACATTTTCGATATTCAATCCCGCATCATCACCGTAGACGGAAAGAAAGTTATTTTGGGAGGAAAGTACTATGAAGAAAGCTAAGCTCATTTCCCTGCTGCTCGCGCTTGCAATGATCCTTTCGCTTGCCGCGTGCGGCGCGGCCCCGGCCGAGACCCCGGCGGCCACGGAAGCTCCCACGGAAGCACCGGTCGAAGCGACGGAAGCGCCCGCCGAGAGCGCGGAGATCACCGTTACCGACCTCATCGGCCGGGAGATCACCGTGAAGCCGGGCTCGTATCAGCGCGTCGTGTGCATCGGCGCGGGCGCGCTGCGGCTCTACAGCTACATCGGCGACGTATCCCTGCTCTGCGGCGTGGAGGATATCGACAACGAAACGCTCTCCGAGCGCCCGAAGATGTTCGATTCCGTCGCGCGGCCCTATGTGCTCGCCCACAGCGATATGTTCGCGTCGCTGCCCTCCTGCGGCGTCGGCGGGCCGAATGCCCAGAGCCCCGAGGCGGAGAAGATTCTCACCTGCGAGCCGGATATCGTCATCTCCCTTTACGGCGATGCGGATAAGGCCAACGCCCTGCAGGAGCAGCTCGGCGTCCCGGTCGTGACGCTGATGAGCGGGCCGGACAGCGTGTTTGACGAGAGATTCAACGAAAGCGTCCGCCTTCTCGGCACGATCTTTGAAGAGAGCGAGAAGGCAGAGACACTCATCGGCTTCATCGCCGCCGAGCGCGCCGGGATCGAAGCGCGTACCGCCGATATCGCCGAAGAAGACAAGCCCGCCGTTTATATCTGCGGTCTCGGCAACTGGGGCACGACGAACCACCTGATGACCGCGCAGGACTATGTTTCCTTCCGCGTGGCGAACGTGAAGAACGTTGTCTCCGACCTTGGAGCGCCCGGCGCGCAGCCGATCGAGGCGGAGAAATTCGTCGCGCTCGGCGAGGACATGGACGCCATGATCTTTGACGCCGCCGCCGTGAAGAACATCAAGCCTCTTTACGCCGAGGATCCTACGATGTTCGATACCTGCCGTGCCTGGCGCGAGGGCGAGGCGTATCTCCAGCTTGCCTACAACGCCTACTATACCAACTATGAGATCGCGCTCATCAACACGTGGTTCGCCGCGAAGACCGCCTATCCCGATCGCTTTGAGGATGTTGACATGACCGAAGTGACGGACCGCGTCACGACCGCGTTCCTCGGAAAGCCTCTGGCCGAAGAGATCTATGCCTGCCCGAACAGCTTCGGCGGCTACCAGAAGATCGACACCGCCGCGTTCTTTGTGGGGACGCAGGGATGATCGAGCAGAAGGATGTGATCGCGTTCTTCGATGAGCGCGCCGGAGAATGGGACGCCGGTATGGTCCGCAGCGACGAGAAGATCGGCCGCATTCTCGATAACGCGAAGGTGACGGCGGGCAGCCGCGTACTGGACATTGCCTGCGGCACGGGCGTGCTCATCGGCGACTATCTGCGCCGGAACGTCGAGAGCGTCACCGCCGTGGACATCTCCCCGGAGATGATCCGCATCGCGCGCGAAAAATTCCCGCAGGAGAACGTGCGCTTCGTCTGCGGCGACGCGGAGACCGCGCCGCTTGGCGAGGGCTTTGACGCGATCGTCATCTATAACGCCTTTCCGCATTTTCCCGACCCGGAGCGGCTCGTGGCGCGCCTTGCCGCGCTGCTCGCCCCCGGCGGTAGGCTCACCGTGGCGCACGGCAGCTCGCGCGCGGACATCGACGCGCACCACCACGGCGCGGCGAGCCGTGTCTCCAACGGGCTCATGGAGGCCGAAGCGCTCGCGGCGATCTTCGCGCGGCACCTTCGCGTGACGGATGTTATCTCGACCGACGAAATGTATCAGGTCGTGGGCGAAAAAGAATAAAGGCAGCACCACATAATTCGGCGAGAGGTGTTGCCTAAAGAATAAAGCGGTAAAAAGCGCCGCAGGAGCAAGAGACCTCTCTCTTGTCCTGCGGCGCTTTTTCTGATACGATGGGATTATAAAAAACAGGGAGGCCGCTATGAAGATCTGTTCGGTATACGATGCGGAGTTCGCGCGCTACGGGCGCGTGCATTCCGGTATAGAGAGCGCGGCGCTGCTGCGCGAAATGGAGAAGATCCCCCTGCCGGAGAGCGGCACGGCGTATGAGCCGTCCATTGCTGCGCTCGAGGCGTGCGAAGCGTTCGCGGACTATCGGACGAGCGTGTTCGGCGGCATGCCGGTGCAGCTCGGCATGTGCTGGGGGCGCAATACAAAGCTTAACTGCCTTGAATACCACCGCGACAGCGAATTCAATCTCGGTCTCGGCGACTTTATCCTTCTGCTTGCCAAGCAGGACGAGATCGAAGACGGCGCGCTCGACACCGCGAAGGTGAAGGCGTTCCGCGTCCCCGCCGGGGTGCTCGTGGAGGTATACGCCACGACGCTGCACTATGCCCCCTGCCACACGGACGAAACGGCGGGCTTTCGCGTGCTCGTCGCGCTGCCGCGCGGGACGAATACGGAAAAGCCCGCGCTGCGCGGCGGCTCGCCGGAGGACAAATATCTCGCTGCCTGCAACAAGTGGCTGCTCGCGCACTCTGAAAGCGCCGAGGCGAAGAACGGCGCGGCAGTCGCGCTGCGCGGCGAGAACATCGATATCACCCCGGAGCTTTGAGTGCCGATGGATATTGCGGATAAGATCATCGAAGCGCTGCGGGAGAAATACCGTCCGCTCGGCATCGCCGTATACGGCTCGTTTGCCGACGGCTCGAACAACCGGAACAGCGACTTTGACGCGCTGCTCCTGCTGCCGGACGGCGAGACCGGACACGACGATTCGGTGCTTTTCGGTACGGAGCTGGACGTCTGGCTCTACGGCGCGGCGCATTTCGCCGCGCCGTATGACGCGGAGGATTTTTTGCAGCTTCATGACAGCGTGATCGTTGAGGATGCGACCGGGCGGCTATCGGCGCTCCGGGCCGAGGTGAACGCCCATATCGAGAGCGCCCCGCAAAAGACCGAGGCGGAAAACGCGCAGTCGCTCTCGTGGTGCCGGAAAATGCTCCGGCGCACGGAGCGCGGCGACGCGGAAGGCTGCTACCGGCTGCACTGGCTGCTCACGGACAGCCTGAGCATCTATTATGATCTGCGCGGCGAGTATTACTTCGGGCCGAAAAAGGCGCTGCGCCGGATGGCAAATACCGCGCCGGACGACGCTGCGGTCTATGAGCGCGCCCTGCGCGAAACATCGCCGGAAAATCTCGCCGCGTGGGTCGGCGTATTGGAAGAGACGTTTTCCCGGAGATACCGGCCGTGAGGAATAGAAAGCACCGGTAAAATGTTGATAATCTGAGATAATCGGAAAAGCGAGACTTCTTCCACAGAAGTCTCGCTTTTTCTGCCTTTTTCAGAGCGGCTGCTTTTTGATCATGGCGAACCGGCGGGGATATTTTGCCGGGGTGGGCGCGGTTTTCGGGATGATAACGACGCTGTGCACGGCGTCCGTGCCGGGAACGGTGTATTTCTCGATGCGCGGTTTCCCGCCGCCGAGTGTGCGGATGCAGCGCGCCGCCTCCTGCACTTCTTCCTCCGGCTCCGGCCCCTTCATCGCGGCGAACACGCCGCCGACGCGCACGAGCGGCAGGCAGAGCTCGCAGAGCATCGTCATGCGCGCCACGGCGCGGGATGTGACGACTTCAAAGCTCTCGCGCAGCGCGCTCTCTTCCTCGGCACGTCCGGCAAGGCATGTGACGTTCCCGAGACCGACCGTATCGCACACCTCCTGCTGGAACGTCACGCGCTTCTGAAGACTGTCGATGAGCGTGATGTCCGCGTCCGGCGCGAGGATCGCCGCGACAAGTCCCGGAAAGCCCGCGCCGGAGCCGATGTCCGCGGCGGTCTTGCCGGAGAGACGCACATACCGGAGCAGCGCGGCACTGTCGAGAAAGTGCAGGCGCGCCGTCGCCTCCTCGCCCTCGATGGCGGTGAGATTCATCACCTTCGAGCGCTCGTCGAGCAGCGTATAGTAGGCCCGGAGCTGCGAGAGCTGCGCCGCCGTCGTCGGGACGCCGAGCTCCGCAAGGCCGGATGTGAGTATTTCTTCCATGGTCATGGTATGTACCTCCATATGAAGCTCCGCTGATTTTTCAGCTCTTCCGGTCGAACCGGTGACCGCAGCGGGGGCAGGTGACCTGAATGCGGCCCTTACCGCGCGGCACGCGCAGATAGCTGCTGCAGCCGGGACAGGAGAAAAACCGGAAATTGCGGCTCTGCTTCGCGCGATGCAGCGCACCGGAAATCTTTTCCTTTGCGCGGTCGTATTTCTCGCGCGCGACCATGTCCTCCGCCTGCCGCATGGGAAGATTGCGGGAGAGCGTCCGGAACAGGGCGTAGCCCGCTATAAGAAACGGAACGGAGCCGATCCGCCACAGAAGCAGCAGATTCAGCCCGGCAATAATGGCCGCAATGCGGAAGAGATGCTTATTGAGAAAGTCCACGCCGTTTCGCCCGATCATGAACATATTCAGCCGTGTCCGCATAGTCTGCGCCCCCTTTCGTCCGGATGTTTTATAATTCTATCATGCCGGGGCGAAAGGCGTCAACAAGCCGTTGGCATATTCTCCGCCGCCGCGCCATAAGATAGATAGTATCGATGGGCAGGGGAGGCGGAACGATGAACCGGAAGGGAAAGCTGCTGTGCACGGCAATTATGGCGGCGCAGCTGGTATTCCATGCCGGGGCGCTGGCCCAGCCGGTCGAGCGCGCCGCCGAGACATATGAAAGCGGGCGTCTCGGCGCGGCGCTGCTCGCGCTCGAACTCGGCGACGCGCACGCTTCCGGACAGCTCCTGCTCGCGGACAACCTTCCGCTCGAAGCGTCGGCGCCGGAGATCACACCGGAGCCGGCCGCGGAACCGTCGCCGGAACTGACACCGGAACCAACACCGGAGCCGACGCCCGAACCTACCCCGGAACCGACGCCGGAGCCGACGCCGGAGATCACGCCCGAGCCCACGAGCGAGCCGACGCCGGAGATCGTGCCGTTCACGGACGACACCGGCATGGAGATCCGGAACAAAACGGACCTTGAAGCGGATATTGCCGCGCTCATGGCCGAGCCGCTCGTGCAGAAGCTCGGCGCGGAGGAGCCGCAGATCTTGATAATACATACGCACGGCACGGAGGCATATCTCCCCGCGGCGGGCGAGGAATATACGCCGAGCGACCCCTTCCGCACGACCGATCCGGAGCGCTCGGTCATCCGTGTGGGCGACGTGCTGTGCTCCGTGCTCGAGGAATACGGTCTTCGCGTGCTGCACGACCGCACGCTCTACGATTATCCGAGCTACGCGGGCTCTTATGAGCGCGCCGCGGCGTCCATCGAGGCGTATCTTGCCGAGTATCCGGACATCGCGCTCGTGCTGGATGTCCACCGCGACGCCATCGGCGACGAATCGACCGTCTATAAGACATGCGCCGCCGGAAGCGGCATGGCGCAGGTGATGCTCGTGTGCGGCACGGACGAATATCTCGAGCACCCGCTCTGGCGGGAAAATCTCAAGCTCGCGCTCGCGATGCAGGCCGCGGCGGTATCGGCAAACGGCGCGCTCATGCGCCCGATCCATCTCGCGCCGGAGCGGTACAACCAGCAGTATACGACCGGCTCTCTCATTATAGAAGTCGGCACGAACGGCAACACGCTCTCCGAAGCGCTCGCTGCCGCGGAGCTTTTCGGCCGTGCCGCGGGGGAAATGCTCGCCTCTCTCGCCGCGTCGGGTTAAGAGCCGCGCCGATTGTCCATACTCCCTGTAAGGAACAAACCGGACAGGGAGGATATATTTCTTATGGAAGTTCAGGAGATCATGACGGCAAAGGTCATCACCGTCGGACAGGACGAGCCGGTCACGGCGGCGGCACGGCTGCTGCGGCGGTGGAATCTCGGCGCGCTGCCCGTGACGGACAGCGCCGGGCGGCTGCGCGGCGTGCTCACCGACCGGGACATCGTGCTGCGCTGTCTTGCGCTGGATAACGACCCCGCGGACACGCGCGTTTCGGAGGTCATGTCCCGCGCGGTCGTGACGGCGCGGCCGGGCGACAGCGTGCAGAGCGCCGCCGCGCTCATGGCGCGCGAGCAGCTGCGCCGTCTGCCTGTGGCGGAAAACGGGCGGCTCGTCGGCATGGTGACGGCGTGCGATCTCGCCCGGCGCGAAAAGCTCGACGCCGAATTTGCCGAAGCCATGCGCGGCATCAGCGCCAATCTGGTGCGGAGATAAGGCAGAAGCCGCCGTTCAGAGTCGGTCGCGCCCGAATTCCCGATCATCGCGGCGCGATCGCGCACCGGATGCTCCGCTCCCCGCGGACAACGCTCGCCCCCGCCGAGGAGGAAGCGCTGCCGGCACGGCCGGAGGAAATGGATTATACAAATCCTTGCGTTTGAGCGCCGGGTACGATAAAATAAAGAAAAACGATATAGGAGCAGCCGAGAGATCCTTTCTTCCGTCGGATCCCGATCTTCGTGCTGCGTCTGTTCTCTTTGCCGGGCCGCCGCCTGCGGCTGCATCCTGACGCAGGGGCACGGCACGATCGGGGATCATGCGTGCGAGCCGCCGGTCATGCTCAAACACTTCGGCCCCAACCATCCCGAAAAGCCGTAAAAAAGCCAAGGATATAAGGAGGAAAAAGCCATGCTCAACCACATTTCACCGGTATTCTCTCCGGAGCTTCTCGCTGCGGTCTACGCGATGGGACACGGGGACACGATCGTGCTGGCGGACGGGAACTTCCCCTCGGACGGGGTGAGCCGCCGCGGCGCGGCGGAGATCATCCGCGCGGACGGCCACGGCATCCCGGAGCTTCTCGACGCCATTCTGGCGCTCATGCCGCTGGACACCTACGCCGAAAAGCCGGTGCTGTACATGGCAAAGTCCGAGTGTGACCGCGATCTTGCGCTCCCCATTCTGGACGAATACAAAAAGATCATCGAGAAGTACGACGAGCGCGGCGAGGCGTGCACGGGCTATCTGGAGCGGTACGCGTTCTACGATAAGGCGGAGCAGGCCTGCTATATCGTGCAGAGCGGCGAGACCTCGCAGTATGCGAACATCATCCTGCAGAAGGGCGTTGTCAAGCGGAATAAGTGATCGTTTCTTTTCTCCTTTCGGGGCGTCTGTACCGTTTCGGCCGGACGCCCCGTTTTCACGTTTTCAGCGGAAAAGAAAAAAGGTGTCAGCGGGATCGCTCCGGCTGACACCTTTTTTGTCGGGTCGATTACAGAACATTAAAATTCATGTTCATGATGTACTGCTCCATGAATTCGGCGCTGGCGTTGAGCTCCACATGATGCGTGACGGCACGGATGTGCTCGCAGCGGGCGCTCTCCGCGCGGTCGCGGAGATAGCGGCACACGCCGCTGCCCGCGCCGTTGCCGACGGCGACGACCCTGTTACGCGGCGCGGCGGGGAGAAGGCCGATATACAAAGCGTTGTCCACGTCGATATAGTTTCCGAACGCCCCGGCGAGGATGAGCGAATCGAGCTCCTCCGGCTCAATGCCGCGCTCGTGGCAGAGCGTCAGACACCCGGCGCAGATCGAGCTTTTGGCGAGCTGAATCTGACGGATATCCTCCTGCGAAAGATAGACCGGATGCTCGCCGCGCGTGAGGAAGAAGGCGTTGTTGTATTCGCCCACCGGCTCAAACCGGTCGAGCAGGGGACTGTCCGGGTACTCCGCGGCGAATTCGTCGCGCGGGAGGAGCCGTCCGGTCATGTCCACGAGGCCGCAGCGGACAAGCGCGGCGGTCATGTCGATGATGCCGGAGCCGCAGAGCCCCTTCGCTTCGCCCTCACCGAGGACGTGGAAGCGAAGCTCCCCGTCCGGCGTGATGTCTGCATGGTCAATCGCGCCCTCCGAGCCGCGCATGCCGCATTCGATGTTGCCGCCCTCGAGCGCGGGGCCGCAGGCGGTGGAGGAGGTGAGAAAGCCGTCGCGCGCGTTGCCGACGGCGATCTCGCCGTTCGTGCCGAGATCGACGGCAAGATGCACGCCTTCCTCCGGCACGCCGAGCAGCACGGCGGTCGTATCCGCGCCGACGAACCCGCCGAGCAGCGGCAGAAACTCCACGAGCGCGCCCGCGGGGCAGTTTTTCAGTCCGATCTCCCCGGCGGGAGCGCGCACGGTGTCCGCGGTGACGCTCGCAAACGGCTCCGCGCCGAGCGCGGACGGGTCAATGCCGAGGAAGAGATGCTGCATCGTGCTGTTGCCGCAGAAAACGAGCTGCCAGAGATCGTCCGAGAGGCCCGGCACGGCGTTTGACGCGGCGGCGAGAAGAACGTCGATCGTGTCAAGAATGGCGCGGTTGAGCTCCTCAAGCCCGGTTTCGTGCTCTATGACGTGCTGGATGCGCGCGATGACATCCGCGCCGTACCGGATCTGGCCGTTGAGCGCCGAGCCGGTGTGGAGAAGAGCGCCGGTCGTAAGATCGTAGATATACATGGCAACGGTCGTTGTGCCGATGTCCACGGCGGCGCCGTAAAGACGCTGCGCCGTATCGCCGCGCTGCACGCCGAGGAGCGTATCCTCATGGTGGATGAACGTGAGCGGCTCTTCATCCGCGTCGCGGTGCGCGCGGGAAAACTGCCGCGCCGCCGCGAGCGAAACGCCGCGGAGATAAGCGCCGCAGTGCTCCGGCTCCCGCTCGGCGGGAGAGAGAACGGCTTTCGTCACCGCGGGGGCGAAGACATCGTGTGCGCCGCCGGAGGTGAGGATCTGCGCGGAGGCGTCCTCCGAAACTTCAAGAAAAACGGTGATGTCCTCCGTGACGGGCGTGATGCACGCGCGCACGGTCTCGCGCACGCCTCGGCGCTCCACGAGAACATCGCATTTTCCGCAGCGGCCGTTGCCGCCGCAGACGAGCTCGAGCGGGTGACCGAGCAGGGCGCACGCCTCGGCAAGCGTGCCGCCGGAGACGCGCGTTTCGCACGGCGTTCCGGCGATACGAACGGTGTATTCCATAAAAGCAGCCTCCTGTTTACGGATTCGTGTCCCGGCGCATATAGCACGAGAGATTCGGGCATTTGGAGCAGTCGTGATCGATGGAGCGGTCAGGGAGGCCGGTGCCCGCGCCGTAGGCGTAAAGCATGGCCTTCTCCGGCTGGAGCATGTAGTGCTCGGTGAGCGTGGCGGGGAACGGCTCGCCCTGCGTGAGCAGGGAGAGAAACTGCGCCTGATATTCCATGCTCAAATGGTTCTCGCCCGGCGTGAGGCGCGTGCTGAGATGGTAGCCCTGCGCCTTGAACTCGTTATAAAGCCGGCGGTTCATCGCGTTTGAGGCGTTGAAAAGCACCTCGTTGGCGAGGTCGTTGAGAATGTAGCCCTCGAGAAAATCGCTCTTCGCCATGAGATCGTCCACGCAGTCTACGATCTTCTGCGTGGCGCCGCAGTAGCACACCGCGAGCATATCGCAGCTCGAAAGCTCCGGCGAGGCGATGGTCAGGTCGTTGTCTGTAATGTTGTAGGCAAGAACAAGCTCAATGTTCTCGCGCAGCAGCTCCACGAGGTACGGGAAAATGCTCTCGGCGTAGGCGTTTGTGTTGGGATCCGCCCGCAGCTTGAGCCGTGTGAAGATGCGATTCTTGTCGTATTTGAGCTCATCCACGGAGACGGGGAAGAACGTCATATCATTTACCTCCTATCTGCGGCACGGGGAAGCCGCGGATGTACTCGTTGTCGAGCAGCTTGTCCGCACTGGCGGAAACTTTGAACTGCCGCGGGGTTTTCCCTGTGATTTTTTTGAAAACTTTGGTAAAATAGCTCTGATCGTCGAAGCCGACGCGTCCGGCGATCTCCAGAAGGTTCATGTCCGGCTGCGAGAGCAGCTCTACGCTCTTCTGGATGCGCAGGCTGTTGAGATAGTCCGTAAAGCCGACGCCGAGCTCCTTTTTGAAGAGCTTGGATAGGTATGATTCGTTGATATGGATGCTGCCGGCCACGTCGCGCAGCGTGAGCTTTTCCGCGTACCGCTCGCCGATGAGCTCGATGGCCTGCGTGATGAGCGGAGAATAGACGGGCGCGGGCGGCTCCGGAACAAGCGAGAAAAAGTGGTCGACCAGCTTCTGCGTCCACACGGCCAGCTCCTCCACCGACTGCGCCTGGTTGAGCGCCTCGAGCGGGTCAAGCCCGGAGGCGAGGATCTTGTTCAGATTGATGCCGGAATCAAGCGCGGCCTTGGAGAGCAGCGTGAAAAGCTCGATGAGCCGCATGCGGATGAGATCGAAATTTCCCGCTTCCACGAGAAGAAACTCGTCAAAGAGGCCGGAGGCTGCCTCGTTTACGGCCTCGCGGTCGCGCTCGTGCAGACCGGTGAGCAGGCGCTGCCAGAGCGTTTCTTCCGTCTCGCCGACGGTGCCGACGGCGAGCTTGAACTGCTGCACCGTCTCTCCGGCGCTGATCTGGCCGCGGCTGCGGGCGCGGATGTGTTCATATTCCTCCCAGTTCTGGCGTGAGCTGAGCACCGAGGCGTAAAGAAGCGTTGCGATCTTCTGTATCTGCTCGGGCGTGCTCTCCTTGGCGTTCTGGAGAAAGAGCGCCACGCGCGGGAAGAGCGCCGAGTCGTCCGGATTGAGCTCCATGATGCGCGCGAGCAGCTTTTCGTCCACGCTGCCGAGCACAAGCGGCCCGGCCAGCACGCAGCCCCTGCGCGCACCATTATATAGTATGGGAACGGCGATCTCGACGAAGCCCGCCGGACAGAAGAATATGTACGGCTCGCCGAGCGCGAAAGACTCATCCATCGAGAAGGTCAGATATCCCTGACAGCCCTCGCTCTGGCTGAAATGCGGGAACAGGCGGCAGACCTTCTGTTCCGCGTTGAATTCCCGCGTGATCCGGTTTTCCGTGTCGTACACCGTCACAGGGATACCGGTACAGCTGCTGAAAGCATCCAGCGCGTCGTAGAGTCTGTCCATGGGAAAAGCCCCGCCCTTTCTTTCTTTATTACAGCGGCTATAGCGTTACAGCCCCTATAACTGCATCATAGGCGATAGCAAAGGCGTTGTAAAACAAAAAATGACGAAAAACAAAGATTTTACCAATTCTGCTAAAAATTCTACAACAAAAATCCGTGAGACGGGTTATATTGCGGACAAAACGGCAAAACACCCCTGCTGCGGCAGGAGAACCTGACCGGTATTTTACCATTTTTGTTCCTCTTTTTCAGAGAAAAACCGAAGCGGATTTCTTATACTGGACACAAGGTACTGGAGGAGAGTTCCCATGGAGGAAAAAATTCACCACCTCGAACAAGGCGTCCTTTCGGGCGACCGCGAAGCGGTCCGCACGGCCTGCCGGCAGCTGCTGGAAGCCGGGATGCCGCCGCAGAAGATCGTAAGATTCGGACTTCTGCCGTGCATGGACACGCTCGGCCAACAGCTGTCCCGCCGCGAGAAATTCATCCCGCAGATCATGATGTCGGCACGAGCCGTGCAGGACGGGATCGACCTTCTCTCGCCGCTTATCGTGGGCCCGGACGTCCTCTCGCTTTCGGAGACCGTTGTGCTCGGCACCGTCAGCGGGGACATCCACACCATCGGAAAGACGCTCGTTTCCATCATGCTCCGGAGCGCCGGATTCCATGTCGTCGATCTTGGGACGAACGTCCCGCCGGAGAAATTTGTCGCCGCGGCGCGGGAGAACAACTCCCACATCATCGCGATCTCGGCAATGCTCACCACGACGGTCACCGGCATGAAGAAAACGATCCGCGCTCTCCGCGAGGCGGAGGAAAGCGATCAGTGGCACATCATTGTCGGCGGCGCGCCGGTCAACGGCCGGTTTGCCCGCGAGCACAATGCGGAATATGCTGCTGACGCGGTGGAAACGGTGAATTTGGCCCTGAAAGCCTGCGGGATTGATCCTCTCCCGGACGAAGAATTGTAAAAAAGAAGATTTTTTTAACGGAGGAAATCACGCTATGTCCACTCTCAATGAAATTTCCCAGATGGTAATTACCGGTCAGATCCGCACCATCAAAGCCAAGGTCCAGCAGGCTCTCGACGAGGGCATCGGCGCCCAGGAGATCCTCGACGGCGGCCTTCTCCCCGGCATCAACGAGATCGGTGAAAAGTTCGCCAGAAACGAAGTGTTCGTTCCCAACGTCCTGCTGGCCGCAAAGGTCATGAACATGGGCGTGGAAGTCATCCAGCCGCTGCTCGCCGCCGGCGAGTCCACCAAGCTCGGCACCGCCGTCGTCGGCACCGTTAAGGGCGACTTGCACGACATCGGCAAGAACCTCGTTGCGCTTATGATGCGCAGCGCCAACCTCGAAGTCATCGACCTCGGCAGCAACGTTGACGGCGCGAAGTTCATCGACGCCATCAACAAGTACAACCCCGACGTCATCGGCCTCTCCGCTCTGCTGACCACCACCATGAACGAGCAGGGCCACATCATCCAGCAGCTCACCGACGCCGGTGTGCGCGATAAGGTCAAGGTCATGGTCGGCGGCGCTCCCGTAACGCAGATGTGGGCGGACAAGATCGGCGCGGACGCCTTCACCGCCGACGCGGCCGAGGCTGCGCAGTGGGCGAAGGCCTACGCCGCTTCCAAGGGCGCCTGAGCGCACGAAAGTTAAGGAGGATAAAGATTATGCATCAGCGTATTAAGTATGACGTTCTTTCCCAGAAAGAGCTCGAATACATGAAGGGTCGTCTCGAGCAGATCCTCATCGAGCGCGGCGTCCACCTCGACCACGAGGAGATGCTCAAGGCTCTCGAGGAGAAGGGCTGCATCGTTGATATGGAAGCGCGCGACGTACGCTTCACGAAGGAGCTCATCGACAAGGCCATCGCCGCCGTTCCCGCCGAGTTCACGCTCTACTCCCCCGACGGAAAGCACGACCTGAAGTTCCCCTCCCCCGACGGACGCTTCTACACCCGCACCTGCACGGGCGCGCCCAACTACCGCAACATCAAGAACGAGACCCACTACATCAAGCCCGAGGAAGAGCACGAGTGGTACCATCTCACCAACAAGATGGAGAATCTGGACTACGTTACGCTGCCCTCCGTCTCCGGCGAGTACTACCCCGGCGATGCGATCGACGTTTACGTTCTCGCCGACGCTCTCAAGCTCTCCGGCAAGCACATCTGGATCCAGCCCTACGAGGCGGATAACGTACAGTTCCTCATCGACATGGCCGCGGCGGCTGTCGGCGGCTACGACAAGCTCCGCGAGCGCCCGATCGTCAGCATGATCGCCTGCAGCGTCCCGGCGCTGACCTACAAGCACATGGACGCCGAGATCCTGTACCTCAGCGCGAAGTACGGCGTGCCCGTGCAGCCCTGCGCTCTGCCCACCGCCGGCGCGAACACCCCCGTGACCGCCCAGGGCACCGCGTTCGTCGCCTGCGCCGATGTTCTTGCCCAGATCGTCATGCTCGAGCTTCTCTGCCCCGGCCTGCCGATCATCGCGACGACCCTGCTGTTCTCCATGGATATGCAGAGCACCTACACGCTGCAGTCCAACACCGAGATCACCTTCGCCCGTCTCATCTGCATGGACCTCTTCGAGCGCGGCTACAACATTCGCGCCCATTCCTACGGCACCGGCACCGACAGCCTCTGCCTCGACGCGCAGAACTTCATCGAGCGCACGAGCCTCATCCACGCGATGGCGATGTCCAACGCCTCCGTCCTCGGCGGCATGGGCCAGCTCGAGACCGCGAAGACCATCTCCCCGGTGCAGCTCATCATCGATAACGAGATTATGGGCATTGCCCAGCGCCTGCGCGCCGGTCTTGACGTCAACGACGAGACCATCGACTGGGATGAGCTCATCGAAGGCATCGACAAGGATCCTGCGTTCAGCTTCCTTATGAGCGAGCACACCTTCCGCCACTTTGAGGAGCCCCACCGCCCCGACATGTTCAACCGCGACGGCGTCGTCCGTTGGGAGCGCGAGGGCAGCAAGACCCTGCTCGACAAGGCCGAAGAGAAGTATTACGCCCTCATGGCCGAGGAAGCCGACTACGCGCTGCCCGCCGACAAGGCTGCGGCCGTGGACGAGGTCCTCAAGAAGGCGCACGCCGCTCTCGTCAAAGACTAATTTCAGCAGCTTCCTGCCGGAGGGCGTATGGATCGCCTCCCGTCCGTTCTCCGGCAGGATAAAATAATGTTCATTGCGATGGAACCAGCCCTGCCGGAGGCCTAATACCGGCAGGGTGGAGTTTCTGTACCCTTTTTCCCGCGATCGCCGCCAAAAAACGAGTAACAAGGAAAAGGAGAGAAACATGAAGATCACCAAGACCGAAGGGATCTGGCTCATTATCACCACGATCCTCTACATCGCCTACAACATCCCCGGCGTCCCCCCCTACAACCAGCCGACGGCAACGCTCATCCACGCCGCGCTCACGGTGCTGCCCATCTGGGTCATCACCTACATCTTCCTCCCGAAGGTCTATCGCATCTACAAGCTGAGAAACGAAAAGAAGGAGGATAAGTAAGTTATGCTGAGTCCGACTACTATCTGGATCGCCTTTGCGCTCTATATGTGCTTCCTTCTGGGCGTGGCCGTTTACGTCACCGTTCAGGACAAGAAAAAAGCCGCGGGCGGGAGCCTGCTGACTGCGTCGGTCAAATGGCCGGTGCTCGTTATGACCTACATCGCCTCGCTTATGAGCACGTGGGTATTCTTCGCCGGACCCGGCGCGTACTACCGCGGCGGTCTCGGCTACTGGATCAGCGAGATGAGCTACATCGCCCTCTTCCCGATCATCGCCCACTTCACGATGAACAAGGTGTGGATCATCAACCGCGAGATGGGCGGCACGTTCTCCACTCCCGCGGACTTCTATGACGCCCGCTTTAAATCCCGCGCGCTGCGCATCATCCTCGCGCTCATCTTCCTGTGCGCTTCGTTCCCGTACATTGCCTCGGTGCTCGTGGCCATCGCCAACGCCGCGCAGTACGCCACCGACGGCGCGATCAACTACCGTCTCGCGGTCATCGTCGTTGGCCTTATCATGACGGTGTTCGTGTGTGTCGGCGGCGTCAAGTCTGCCGCCACGGCCGACACGGTGCAGGGCCTCCTCTTCATCCTCCTGCTCTGGGTCATCGTTATCGCGGCGCTCATCGTCGGCTTCGGCGGCTCGCTGAGCAAGGCGGTCACGAAGCTCTGGGATGACGTCCCCGCGTTCTTCTCCTACCCCGGACCGGACGGCTGGGTGCCGTATGCCTCCCGCTTCGGCTATCCGTTCTCCTGCGCCATCGGCTGGACGATCATGCTGCCGCATGTGTTCGTGCGCTCCGGCTATTTCGGCGACGATCTCAAGGCGCAGCGCCGCCTCTCCTACATGACGCCGGTCCTGCAGGGCATCGTCTGGACGGGCACCATGCTCATCGGCCTCATCGGTCTCGCCCTCGTGCAGGGGCTGCCGACCTCCGAGACCGAGCTTATCATCCCCTACATCGTCAAGAACTTCGTTGTGAGCTTCAACCCGGTGCTCGCGAAGATCCTCATGGTCGCGTTCTTCATCGGCGCTTCCGCCGTCGGCCTTTCGACCTCCAACGCGTTCCTCTCGGTCGCTTCGGCCATCGTGGCGGACGACCTGCTGCGCAACACGTTCCACATGGATCTCAGCGGCAAGAAGGGCGTGAACGCCAACCGCATCATCATCGCGGTGCTCGGCATCGGCTCGATGCTGCTCGCGCTCGATCCCCCGGAGCTCATCTTCACGCTCATCATGTTCTCCATCGCGATCGTCATGCCGCTCTTCCCGGTGCTGGTGCTCGGCATCTACTGGAAGAAGGCGACGAAGCAGGCGGCCATCGTTTCCTCCATCGTCGGCACGGTGCTCGTGCTCGCGACCTACTTTGTGTGGAACATCGGCGGCACCTGGTACGGCGCGATCGGCATGCTCGGCGCCGCGGTCTGCATGGTCGTTGTGAGTCTCTTCACCAAACAGGACAGCAAGGATTCCGAAGCGTTCTTCGCTGCTCTCAAAAACGGCATGAACCGCAGCTACAAGATCGAAGACAAGGCTGTTGCGGCGCAGGCCGGTATGAGTACCGAAGACTGAACCACCAGCGCATTTACGCCGGCGCGGCAGCGAAAAGAGCCGCGCCGGCTCTCTTTATGCCCCTATGAGGAATGGACGAAGGGCGTCAGCAAGTGCGCCGAAGCCATCATCAAGGCGACCGGGGAGATCCGGGCCCTCAACCCGCGCGAGACATCGCGCATGAGCGGGCACATCGCGCCGGCCCGTGCGCCCGGCGCGTGGTTTCCGCGGACAGAAGCGGCGGAGTGTCCGGTAAGCGCTTGACGCGCGGGGCACAATATGGTATTCTGTCATAACTATATAAAAATGGAGTGTGATGACCCCACATGGACGGCGACAGTTGGCTGTCTTGGATACCTATCGTTTTTCTTCTCTGCATGGCGGCGTATTTTGCCGTGGCAGAGACGGCCGCCACGTCCGTCAGCCGCATCCGACTCAAGACGCGGCTCGACCAGGGCGACCAGAAGGCGAAGAGAGCCCTTTACGTACAGGACAATTTTGACCGCGCAATTTCCGCGATCCTCATCGGCACGAATATCGTCCACATCTCCACCGCTACGCTCACAACGGTGCTCGTTACGCGCACCTGGGGCGCGAGCTGGGTGGCGCTTGGCACAATCGTGTGCACGATCGCGGTGTTTTTTGCCGGAGAGATGCTCCCCAAGAGCATCGCCAAGCGCTACAGTGAACGGTGCGCCCTTGCGACGGCGCCGTCCCTGTGCTTTTTTATGCGCATTTTCGCGCCGCTGGCGAAGGCGCTTTCGCACATCGGCGAATTCTTCTCGAATCTCGCCAAGGGCGAGCCGGAGATCACCGTGACCGAGGATGAGCTCTACGACATCATCGAAACGATGACCGACGAGGGCGAGCTGCCCGAGGACCGGGCGGAGCTCGTCCACTCGGCGCTGGAGTTTGCGGACGTAACAGTCGAGCGCGTGTTCACGCCGCGCGTAGACGTTGCGGCGCTCGATGTGAACACGCCGCCGGAGAAGATCCTCTCGTTCATCCGTGAGCAGCGCCACAGCCGCCTGCCGGTGTACGAGGGCAGCATCGACAACATCATCGGCGTGCTGCAGATCCGCAAATACGTCCGTGTATACCTGCGTGAGAGGAAATACCCGGAGCTTCGCAGCCTGCTCGACGCGCCGTGCTTCGTGCACCAGAGCACGTCCATTGACGAGCTGCTCGAAGAGCTCAACCGGCAGAAGGTCTCTCTCGCCGTCGTCACGGACAACTATGGCGGCACGATGGGCATCGTGACCGTCGAGGACATCATCGAAGAGCTGGTCGGCGAGATCTGGGACGAGGACGACGTCGCGCAGGTCGAATTCCGCGCGCTCGGCGGCGATACCTACGAGGTCAGCGCCGACATGGACATGGAGGACCTTTTCGACGAGCTCGGCTACGACGATCCCGAGGATACCGACTGGGAGCACAAGCCCGTCGGCGAGTGGGTATATGAGCAGTTCGACATGATCCCCGCGCAGGGCGAGAGCTTCACCTGGCACCGGCTGAAGGTGACCGTGGAGGCCATTGACCACCGGCGCATCCGCAAGCTCCTCATCCGGCTTCTGCCCGAAGAGACGCAGGAAGGGGGCGAGGAGGCATGACAACGTGGATCTATGTGCTTTTGATGCTCGTGCTGCTTTGCGGTTCGGCGTTTTTCTCGGCATCGGAAATGGCGCTCTCGTCGGCCAACCGGATGCGTCTTGCGTCCGCCGCCGAGGAGGGGAACCGCGCCGCCGGGATCGCCTGCAAGGTGATCGACAAATACGAAAACGCGCTCTCCGCCATTCTCATCGGCAATAACCTCTGCAACATCGGCTCGGACTCGATCGTGACGGTGCTCGGCATTGCGCTGCTGGGAGAAAAATATAACGGCTGGGTGTCGATCCTCATTACGCTCTGCATGACGGCGATCATCATCGTGTTCTGCGAATCCGCGCCGAAGATCGCCGCAAAGAAAAACGCGAACCGCTTTTCGATGACGGTCGCGCCGTTCGTCCGTTTTCTTATGATCGTGCTCTCGCCGGTCATCTTCCTCGTTTCGCTGCTCATTCGTCTTATTACGCTTCCGCTCAAGAACGAGCACAGCGGCGAAAATACCGAGGAGGAAGCCGCCGCCGAGCTGCAGTCCATCATTGAGACCGTCGAGGACGAGGGCGTCATCGACGAGGACCGCAGCGAGCTTCTGCGCAGCGCGCTCGACTTTTCCGAGATCGCCGTCATGGACGTGATGACCGCGCGCGTGGACGTCGAGGCGCTCGATATTGACGACGACTGGCGCGAGCTTTTGCTCTCGGGCGAGGATCTGCCGTATTCGCGCATCCCCGTGTATGAGGACAGCATCGACAATGTCATCGGCGTACTGTATCTCAACCGCTTTTACAAGGCGCTGCTCGACGATCCCGACGCGGACATCCGCAGCAACCTTATGAAGCCGCTGTATATCTATAAGACCGTGAAGCTGCCGGACGTGCTCGCGCAGCTGCGCAAAAACCAGCAGCATCTTGCCGTCGTCACGGACGAATACGGCGGAACGCTCGGCATCGTGACGCTCGAGGATGTGCTCGAAGAGCTTGTCGGCGACATCTGGGACGAGACCGACGAGGTCGAAGACGAGATCGTTGAGCGGCCGGACGGCATGTATGAGATCGACGGCGATCTCCCCATCGGCGATCTTGCGGAGCTTCTGGACGTGACCGAGGAATCGCTCGACACCGCGAGCGCCACCGCCGGCGGCTGGACGATCGAGAAGTTCGGCGCGTTCCCCAAGGTGGGCGATACCGTGGAGGCGGACGGTCTTCGCGTAAAGGTGCTCGCCATGGGCGAGGACGGGCTTCGCGTGGAAAAGATCCTCGTGGAAAAGCTGCCCGAGGACGAAACGGACGATTGACCGGGAGGGTTTACCCATTCAGGACTTGACGCAGAAAAGAGAACGGGCGGTGCTCGCGGGGCTTTCCGCATCGAGCATGGACGCCGAGGAGCGCTCCACCGAAATTTCGATGGAGGAGCTTGCCGCGCTCGTGGATACCGCGGGCGCGGACACGGTCGCCATGGTCTTGCAGACTCGCCAGTCGCCCGACCCGCGCAGCTTTCTCGGCGCGGGCAAATTGCAGGAAATAAAGGAGATCGTAACGAACAACGAGTGCGATCTCGTCGTGATCGACAACGAGCTCTCGCCCTCGCAGGCGCGGGCGATCGAGGAAGAGCTCGGCGTGCGCGTCGTGGACCGGAGCGGACTCATTCTCGATATTTTCGCCCAGCGCGCCCGCACAAAGGAGGGCCGGCTGCAGGTGCAGCTCGCGCAGTATGAATATCTGCTGCCGCGGCTGACCGGCATGTGGACCCATCTCAAGCGCCAGGCCGGTACGAGCGCGCCCATCGGCACGCGCGGCCCCGGCGAAACGCAGCTCGAGACCGACCGGCGGCATATCCGCCGGATCATCCAGAATCTGCAGGCCGATCTCGAACAGGTGCGCCGCGTCCGCTCGACGCAGCGCCGCCGCCGCGAGAAAAACGCCATGCCGATGGTCGCGCTCGTCGGGTATACGAACGCCGGAAAATCCACGGTGCTCAACCGTCTGACGCGCTCGGACATCCCGGCGAACGACCGCCTTTTCGATACGCTGGACACGACGACGCGCCGTCTCTGGCTGCCGGAGCTTCAGCGGGAGATCCTGCTCTCCGACACCGTCGGCTTCATCCGCAAGCTGCCGACGAATCTCATCGAGGCGTTCAAGGCCACGCTCGAAGAATTGCGGTACGCCGATCTCCTGCTGCACGTCATCGATGTTTCCGCGCCCGACTGGGAGGAGCAGGCGAAGGTCACCGACGCGCTCATCCGCGAGCTGGGAGCGTCTGCCACGCCGGTGCTGCGCATTTATAATAAGTGCGACGCGATCCCGGCGCTTACGGAGCTTCCCCACACGCGCGACGGCGTGTGCATTTCCGCGCGCACCGGCGAGGGCGTGGACACGCTGCTCGCACGCATCACGGAGGAGCTGAAGCAATGACGCCGTACCGTACCGCCGCCGGATACGGCGAGGCGGAATATGAGGACAAACGAAGCCGGTTTATCGGCCATATAAAGCCCGTGACATCGGAGAACGAGGCAAAGGCGTTCATCGACGAAATGCGCCGGACGTATGCCGACGCGACGCACAACGTTTTCGCCTACGTCCTGCGCGAGGGGAACATTCTCCGCTGGTCGGACGACGGCGAGCCGGGCGGCACGTCCGGCCAGCCGACGCTCGCTGTGCTGCAGGGCGCGGGGGTGACGGACATCTGCTGCGTCACGACGCGCTATTTCGGCGGAACGCTGCTCGGCTCGGGCGGACTCGTGCGCGCCTACTCCGCCGCGGCCCGCGCCGCGCTGCGCGAGGCGGGCACCGCCGTCATGCGCCCATGGCGGCGCGGGAGCTTTGCGTGCTCCTACGCCCGGTACGAACGGCTGCGCCGCCTTTTGGAAGAGCGCGGCGCGCGCGTTGAGGAAACGCTCTTCGGCGCGGAGGTCGAGATCGTTTTTTCCGCGCCCGAGACGCAGAGCGAAAGCTTCGCGACGCTCCTGCGCGACGCGACCGCCGGAGAAGCCGAGGTGCGTCTCGGCGAGAGCGTTTTCCGCCCGGAGCGGGAGGAAGAAAATAATTAAAAAATTTTTCTCCGAAAAGCAGGGGAAATCGCGGGCAATGTCGTATATAAGTAATGCAGAGGTTTTCTGCATTACTTTTTTTGCTTTCAAGGAGGCGGAGCGCATGACTTGTCCGCGGCAGGAACGCGAGGAGCTGGAAAAAATTCTGGTGGGTGACTTCGGCGTGCGCGCCGCCGATTCCCACGGCCGCCGCCGCGCGGAGGAAGAGGATCCCGTGCGCACATGCTTTCAGCGCGACGCCGACCGCATCACGCACTCGAAGGCGTTCCGGCGTCTCAAGCACAAAACGCAGGTCTTTCTCCAGCCGGAGGGCGACCATTACCGCACCCGGCTCACGCACACGCTGGAGGTAACGCGCCTTGCGCGCACCGTCGGGCGGGCGCTGCGGCTCAACGAGGATCTGTGCGAGGCCATCGCTCTCGGCCACGATCTCGGCCACACGCCGTTCGGCCACGCCGGGGAGCGGGCGCTCAACGAAATTTACGGCCCCGGCTTCCGGCACTACGAGCAGTCGCTGCGCGTGGTGGACTGCATCGAAAAGGACGGCCGGGGGCTCAATCTCTGCCAGGAAACGCGCATCGGCATTCTTGCCCACACGAAGGGCCATCCCGAGGAGAGCCGCGAGGCCGTCGTCGTGCGGCTGTGCGACCATGTGGCGTATCTGAATCACGATCTGGACGACGCGATGCGCGCCGGCATCGTCGCGGAGTCTGAACTGCCGGAGATCATCGTAAAGCGGCTCGGCACGCGCAACAGCCGCCGCATCAACTCGCTCGTCGATAACATCATCCGGACGAGCAGCGCGGGAAATGTCGGCATTTCGGACGATATGCAGGAAGTCTGGGACGTGTTCCACGAATTTCTTTATGACCGCGTGTACCACAACCCCGTCGCCAAGGGCGAGGAGGCCAAGGTCGAGAACATCCTGCGCGGCATCTGGGAGCATTACTGCCGGTATCCGGAAAAGCTGCCGGACGATTTCCGCGGCATTATGGAGCGCGACGGGCTCGAGCGCGCCGTGACGGACTATGTCTCCGGCATGACGGACGACTACGCGATCTATCAGTACGGCGAGATATTCATCCCCATGGCGTGGAGCGTGAAATAAGCGCTGCACGGCAAACGAAAGAAGCCCGGCCGGATGCCGGGCTTCCAACCAAAATTTATTGCAATAGGAGGCGGACGTATCATGGCATTTCCCGAACGGTTTCTCGACGAGCTGACCGAGCGCAACGACATTGTGGACGTGGTGAGTCAGTACGTCCGGCTGACGAAGAAGAGCGGGGCGAACCTCTTCGGCCTGTGCCCGTTCCACAGCGAGAAAACGCCATCGTTCTCCGTTGCGCCCGATAAGCAGATCTACCACTGCTTCGGCTGCGGCAAGGGCGGCGGCGTCATCAACTTCATCATGGAGATCGAAAATCTCTCGTTCCCGGATGCCGTGGCGTTTCTGGCGCGGCGCGTGAACATGCCTCTGCCGGAGGAAGCGCAGAGCGAGGATACGTCCCGCCGGGCGCGGCTGTTGGAGCTCAACCGGGACGCGGCGCGGTTTTTCCATGATATGCTCAAATCGCCGCAGGGCGCCCCGGCACAGGACTATGTCCGCCGCCGCGCCATTTCTCCCGCGATGGTCACGCGCTTCGGTCTCGGCTTTGCGCCCGATTCGTGGGAATCGCTCGCGAACGCGATGCGCAGGAAGGGGTACAGCGATCAGGAGATGTTCGAGGCCGGGCTCGTGAAGCACGGCAAGTCCGGCGGCGTGTACGACGCCTTCCGCAACCGCCTCATGTTCCCGGTCATCGATGTGCGCGGCAGCGTGATCGGCTTTTCCGGCCGCATTCTCGGCGACGGCGAGCCGAAGTACTTAAACAGCCCCGAAACGCCCGTTTTCAGCAAAAGCCATAATCTTTTCGGTTTGAATCTGGCTAAAAAGTCAAAAAACGGGTATATCATTCTCGTAGAAGGCAACATTGACGTCGTCTCCCTGCATCAGGCGGGGTTTGACGGCGCGGTCGCCTCGCTCGGCACGTCGCTCACGCCCGAGCAGGCGCGGCTTATTTCGCGCTACACGAACGAGGTCGTTCTCTGCTACGACAGCGACGAGGCGGGAAAAAAGGCGGCCTCGCGCGGCATCGGCATTCTCGAAAAGCTCGATCTCAAGGTGCGCGTATTGCAGGTGCCGGGCGCGAAGGACCCGGACGAGTTCATCAAGAAAAACGGCGCGGACGCCTTCCGCAATCTCATTGACGCGAGCGCCGGACAGATCGAATACCGGCTGCGCGACGTGGAAGCGAAAAACCCGCCCACGACCGACGAGGGGCGCGTGGACTATCTCAAGAGCGCGGCCTCGCTTCTGGCGTCACTGCCGGGCGCGGTCGAGCGCGAGGTATACGCCGCGCGCGTGGCGGAAAAGGCGGGCGTATCGCGCGAGGCGGTGCTGCAGGAGGCCGAACGGCTGCGCCGCCGCCGCATTGCCGACGCGAAAAAGCGGGAAGCGCGCGACGCCGCCCGCCCCACGCAGACGGCGCAGCCCGCGCAGCGCTCCATCCGGTACGACGATCCGCGCTCGGCGCGCGCCGAGGAAGGCCTGATCCGGATACTGTATCTCGATCCGGGCGCGGCGAAGGGCAAGACCCTGCCGCCGCCGGAGAGCTTTTCCTCTCCCGTGCTCGCGCGGCTCTACCGCGAGCTTCTGCGCCGCGTGCAGACCGGCGAGACGATCTCCATGGCGGTGCTGGCCGGACAGTTCACCGGCGACGAGATGAGCCACTTCACCTCGGTGCTCGGCGCGCCGGAGGATCTTTCCCACGCGGACAAGGCCATATCCGATTACATAGCCGTTATTACCGGACGCACGGAGGACGCCGAGGACGATCTCCGCGCTCTGGCGGAAAAATACAGAAAGACAAAAAGTTTTGGAGGATAAACGATGAGCGAGCAGAAAGAAAAGAACATGCCGGAAGAAAAGCTGCCGGAGGCGAAGCTGCCCGAATCCGCGCCCGTCAGCGAGGGAGAGGCTCTTACGGCGCTGGCCGACGCCATTCTCGCGACTGACGAGCCGGAAGAGATCGCGGACGTTCCCGAGGATGACGAGCTTGAGCCCACCCACGGCGCGCGCGGCAAGAAGGAAAAGCCGGAGGACACGCAGAAATCCCGCGAGGAGCGCCTGTCCAACCTGATCGAAAAGGGCAAGAAGGCCGGAAAGCTGACGCTCAAGGAGATCGCGGACGTCATCGACGGGCTGAATCTCTCGCAGGAGCAGATGGACCGGTTTTACGATACGCTCGAAGAGCTGAACATCGAGACCGTCGGCGAGGATCTGCCGCCCATCGACGATGACGAGCTCCTTCCCGCGCTCGACGAGCTCGAGGAGATCGATGAGGTCACCGAAGAAGAAATCGCCGAAGCCGACAGCATGGTGGATTCCTACTCGACCGACGACCCCGTGCGTATGTATCTCAAGGAGATCGGCAAGGTCAGCCTGCTCACGCAGGAGGAAGAGATCGAGCTCGCCGTGCGCATGTCGCAGGGCGACGAGGAGGCCAAGCGCCGCATGGCGGAGGCAAACCTCCGTCTCGTCGTGAGCATCGCCAAGCGCTATGTCGGCCGCGGCATGCTGTTCCTCGATCTCATTCAGGAAGGCAATCTCGGCCTCATCAAGGCCGTCGAAAAGTTTGACTATACCAAGGGCTACAAATTCTCGACCTACGCGACGTGGTGGATCCGTCAGGCCATCACCCGCGCCATCGCCGACCAGGCGCGCACGATCCGCATTCCGGTGCATATGGTCGAGACGATCAACAAGGTCATCCGCGTTTCCCGCCAGCTGCTGCAGGAACTGGGCCACGACCCGAGCGCCGAGGAGATCGCCGCGGAGATGAACATCCCCGTGGAGAAGGTGCGCGACATTCTCAAGATCGCGCAGGAGCCGGTCAGTCTCGAAACGCCGATCGGCGAGGAGGAGGACTCCCATCTCGGCGACTTTATCCCCGACGAGGACGCCTCCGAGCCGAGCGAGGCCGCGAGCTTCTCACTTTTGAAGGAGCAGCTCATGTCCGTGCTCGCCACGCTCACGCCGCGCGAGGAGAAGGTGCTCCGCCTGCGCTTCGGCATCGAGGACGGCCGCACCCGCACGCTCGAGGAGGTCGGCAAGGAGTTCAACGTCACGCGCGAGCGTATCCGCCAGATCGAGGCCAAGGCGCTGCGCAAGCTCCGCCACCCCAGCCGCAGCAAGAAGCTCCGCGACTTTTTGAACTGAGACTTCTTTTAAGGAGGAAAAACCATGTTCCGACCCGTGCGAAAAAAGAAAAATGAGATCAGCGCAGAAGCGGCAAAGCAGCTCCTGCACACGGAGCGCCGGGGCGTTTTCGCCGTGAACGGCGACGACGGCTACCCCTACGCCGTCCCGGTCAACTTCTTCTATGACGAGGAAGCCAACCGGATCTATTTCCACGGCTCCCGCGCCGGACACAAGATCGACTCCGTCCGCAAGAGCGACAAGGTCTGCTTCACCGTGTACGGCAACGAGACGATCCGGGACGAAGCCTGGGCACCGTATATGCAGAGCGCCGTCGTGTTCGGACGCTGCCGCCTGCCGGAGTACGGCGAGGAGAGCATGGCGCTTCTCAAGCGCTTCGCCATGAAGTATTACCCCGGGGAGAGCATGGTGGACGCCGAGATCGCCGACGCCGGGAAAGCCGCGCAGATGTACGTGATCGACATTGAGCACATCAGCGGCAAGGAAGTGCAGGAGAAGTAAAACCCGATACATAAAATAAAGGGGAGTTCCGTTCCGCGGCGTTGCCGCGGAGCGGAGCTCTCTTTTCTAACACGTTCTTTATGCCGCCGGCGGGCGGGATATGATACAATATTCTTTCAAATCGCGTCGAACGGAAGGAGAGCGCCGATGCAGACCGATCGCGGAAAGAAATGGAACGAAATACGCATGCGCCTTTTCAAAATGGTGTCGGTGGGCGTGGTGGACGATCCGATCAACCAGGGGTACGACATCGTCAGTACGCTGATGCTGATCGTGAACCTTATCGGGGCGTTTGCCAGCACATTCGACGGCGTGCGCGCGCAGTACGCATCGCTCCTCGATCTCACCGAGGAGATCACGGTCGCCTTCTTCGCGCTCGACTATGCGCTGCGGCTCGTGACGGCAAAGTGCCTGTACCCGCAGCTCACCGAGGGGCGCTCTCTCGCCAAATACATGCTGTCCGCCGGGGGCATCGTCGATCTTTTGTCGTTCCTGCCGTTTTATCTGCCGTTCTTTTTCCCGAGCGGCGCGGCGGCGTTCCGGCTGTTCCGCGTGGCGCGTATTTTCCGCCTGTTCCGCATCAATGCGTATTACGATTCGCTCAACGTCATCACCGAGGTCATCGTCGGCAAAAAGCAGCAGCTTTTATCGTCGGTGTTCATCATTCTCGTGCTGATGCTCGGCTCGAGCCTGTGCATGTACTCGCTTGAGCACGACGCGCAGCCGGAGGTGTTCAAAAACGCCTTTTCCGGCGTGTGGTGGTCGGTATCGACGCTGCTCACCATCGGCTACGGCGACATTTATCCCATCACGCCCGCCGGAAAAGCGATGGGCATTTTCATCACGTTCCTCGGCGTCGGCATGGTGGCGATCCCGACCGGTATCATATCCGCCGGCTTCGTGGAGCAGTACACGCGCCTCAAGCGTCTCGGCGACTATGCCGAGGAAGAGGAGCTGCATTTCATCAAGACCGAGCTGCACCGCGGCGATCTCTGGGTCGGGAAGACGGTGCGCGAGCTGCATCTGCCGCAGGGCGTGATCCTCGCGGTCATCCAGCGCGGCGGCGATACGATCATCCCCCGCGGCGACGTGGCGCTCAAGGCCGGAGACCGGCTCGTCATCGGTGCCGAGCACCTGAAGGGCGACCGGCCGGTCAATCTGCGTGAGATCACGCTGCGCAAAAACCACGACTGGAACGGCGTTGCCATCAAGGATATCGACATTTCCCGCCAGTCGTTCATCGTTATGGTGCGGCGCGGGAAGAAGCTGATCGTACCCTACGGCAAGCTCGTCCTCGCCGAGGGCGACACCGTGATCCTATACAGCAAGGAAGCGCCGAGGCCGACGATCACATTCTGAAACAGGAAAACGGCGGGACTGACCGAACGTCAGCCCCGCCGTTTTTTACTTGTGCGCGAGAAGCTCTTTGCCGGGGATGCCCGGCTTTGTGAGATTCATGGGATCGAGGATCGTGTCGATCTCCTCTTCGGTGAGGAGATTTTCCTGCAATATGAGCGTCCGGACGCTCTGTCCGGTGACGATGGCGCGCTTGGCGATGTCCGCGGCGTGCTGATAGCCGATGTGCGGCGTGAGCGCCGTGATGACGCCGACGCTGCTCTCGACAAGCTCCCGGCAACGCTCCTCGTTCGCGGTGATGCCGGTGACGCAGTTGTCCACGAACGTGTGCACGGCGTATGTCAGCGTGCCGATCGACTGGAACAGGCAGTAGAAGATGATCGGCTCAAAGGCGTTGAGCTCGAGCTGCCCGCCCTCGGCGGCCATGGTGACGGTCATGTCGTTGCCGATGATGAGGAACGCCACCTGATTGATGACCTCCGGAATGACCGGGTTCACCTTGCCCGGCATGATGGACGAGCCGTTCTGCCGCGCCGGGAGATTGATCTCGCCGAAGCCGGTGCGCGGCCCGGACGACATGAGACGAAGGTCATTGGCAATTTTCGAGAGCGTCACCGCGCACGTCTTGACAGCGCCCGACACCGCCACAAACGGGTCCGGGTTCTGCGTGGAGTCGATGAGATCGCCCGCCTGCGTGAGCTCCATGCCGGATACCTCGCTCAGCACGGGGACGATGCGCCGCAGGTACGTTTCGTCCGCGTTGATGCCGGTGCCGATGGCCGTGCCGCCCATATTGAGCGAGCGCATCTCGTCCATGGCCTTGCCCATGCGCACGGTGTCGCGCCGCACGGCGTCGGCATAGGCGCGAAACTCCTGCCCCAGCCGGATCGGCACGGCGTCCTGCATCTGCGTGCGGCCCATTTTGATGACGTGGTTAAATTCGCGGGATTTGTCCTCAAACGCGGCACGCAGCCGGTCCAGCTCGGTCTCCAGCTTTTTCAGAAGGCGCAGCGTCGTCATCTTTCCGGCGGTGGGAATGACATCGTTGGTGGACTGGCCGCAGTTGACGTGGTCGTTCGGGTTGACGAGCGAGTAGTCGCCCTTGACGCCGCCGAGCAGCTCGATGGCGCGGTTGGCGATGACCTCGTTGGCGTTCATGTTGATGGATGTGCCGGCGCCGCCCTGCACGGGATCGACGATGAACTGCTCACGCAGTTTTCCCGCGAGGATCTCGTCGCAGGCGCGCACGATGGCGTTTGCGATACGCTCGTTCAGCAGTCCGGCTTCAAGGTTCGTGAGTGCCGCCGCCTTTTTGATGTAGGCAAGACTGCGGATGAGCTCCGGGTTCATCCGCAGCCCCGTGATGGGGAAGTTTTCCGCGGCGCGCAGCGACTGCACGCCGTAATATACGTTTGCCGGCACGTCCTTCGTGCCGATGGAGTCTTTTTCTACGCGGTAATCGGAAGTATGATTTTCCATTTCTCTTTCTCCTGCGTCTCCTGTGATGAAGTTCAATTTGATTATAGAGCGGGATATAATATAGTCAAATATCAAGTCAATACTTGTCCCCATAACTTCAAAGTTATATAATGGCGGAAAGAGGGGGCGACAGCATGAAGCAGAGAGTCTTTGACGGCATGGAATACGTGTATGCCGTGTACCGGGAAGGGAGCTTTCAGAAAGCGGCGGAGAAGCTGTTCGTTTCGCAGCCGTCCGTGAGCGCGTCAGTACGCCGGGTGGAAGAGCGCGTTGGGAGCCGCCTGTTCGACCGCAGCCGGAAGCCGCTCGCGCTCACCGAGTGCGGCGAGGCGTACATCGCCTGCACGGAGAAGATCTTCGCCATGGAGCGGGACTTTACGGAGTATGTGAACGACTGGGAGGGGCTTCGCCGCGGAAGGCTCGCGGTCGGGGGGAGCAGCCTTTTTTCCTCGCTGCTGCTGCCGCCGATGATGGCGTCGTTCCGGGAACGCTACCCCGGCATCACGCTCACGCTGGCGGAGGAGACAACGCCCCGGCTCGAGGAGATGCTGCGGCAGGGAACGGTCGATCTCGTGGTGGACTATACGATCCCGAACATGGAGCTTTACGATTCCGCGACCGTCCGGGAGGACGCGCTCATTCTCGCCGTGCCGCGCGCGGCGGCGGTCAACGCGCGTCTCGCGCCGTACCGCATTGCACCGGAAGAGATCGGCGCTGCGGCGCGAAGCGCTGCGCCGGGCGTACCGATGGAGCTTTTGAAGGACGAGAGCTTTGTGCTTTTGAAGCCCGAAAACGACACCCGCGCCCGGGCGGACGCGCTCTGCCGTCTCGGCGGCTTTGAGCCGAAAACGGCGATGGAATTCGACCAGCAGATGACGGCGTACCTTGCCGGATGCTCCGGCGCGGGGATCACGTTCGTGAGCAGCGTACTCGTATCGCGCCTCTCGCCGAACCCCGGTATCTGCTATTACCGCCTGCCGGAGCCGGAGAGCCGCCGGGATATCCGGCTCTTCTGGAAGCGCGGCCGGTATAAGACCCGCGCCATGGAAGCGTTTCTCGCCATGCCGCCGGAGAACGGCGGGGAGGGATAATAAGAAAGCCACCGGCTCTGTGCCGGTGGCTTTAACTTTATTTTGCGGCTTTGGCCTTTTCGTACAGATCCATCAAAACCTTGCCGATCTTCATGGAATACTCCACGACCAGATGCTTCTGGTCGTTGGGGAGATAGCGGCCGAATTCCTGGATCTCATAGGTCAGATCGCCGTCATAGCCGATATCCGCCAACCCGGCCATAGCCTCCGCCCAATCGATGTTGCCGTGAAAGGGCATCAGGTGCTCGTCGGCCACGCCGTGGTTATCCTGCACATGGATGGCGTGGAGCCGGGAACCGATGATGTTCAGATTCTGCCGGTGGAAGTCATGTCCTCCCAGATTGGCGTGGCCGAAGTCATAGCACACGCCCACGTGTTCCGGGTCGCCGAAGGCGTCCACAAGATCGACCAGCTCGTAAATGCTGGCGCAGTAGATGCGCTGCATGGGCTGGCGGGGACGGTATTCAAAGTCGTTTTCCAGACAGATGCCGATGCCGTTTTCCCGGGCGGTGGCTACGTGCCGGCTGTAGTATTCCAGATTCTTTTCTTTGGAAACCGAAACGTCCGGCCCGGCGGAATACACGGTGCCGGGGTGCGTTACCGTCCACTCCACGCCCAGCTCGGCCGAGGCGATGATGGAGCGGCGGATCAGCTCCTCCATGGTTTTGACTTTTTCTTCGTCGTTCTCGGCGAAGATGTCGTAATAGGGCAGATGGGACTGGCGGAACACGACGCCCCAGCGGCGTCCCATTTCCGCGATGTCCTTCACATAGTCCTGCCAGTCGTCGTTTCGCATGCGGGAGTGCGGATTCATGGATTCACAGAAGTTGATATCCAAAACCTTATAGCCGCCCTGGGCGCACTGGGCAATGCAGAAATCAAAGCCGTTACGCTCCCGTCCGGGGGTAAAGGCACAGATGTTGGTAGAGGTAGAAATCTCCATATTGGCGCTCCTTTGCTTTTTTATTCAGGGGCAGCGCCGTCGGACGCCGGTGACGGTGCTGTGCGGCGCTGCCCTAAAATCAAATGGAGAAGAGGGCCGCGAAAGCGGCCCCTTTCTTAGAAATTCGGGATCAGGCGACCGCGTTGTTCCGGGCGTACTCGGTCAGCAGATTCTGCATCTCGTCGGACATGATCTCTACCGTTTCCTCGACGGTCTGATCGTTTTCGAGCATGTCGGACACGCCCTGCATGATCGCATAGTAGAAATCCTTAGACGGGCCGACAGTAACGCTGCGCATATCCGCTGGGGTGGAGATGAGCTGATCGTACGCCACCAGATACTGCGGATACTCCGCCGTCACGGTCTTATAAATATCCTCGTCCATAGCCGCCGTGTTGGAGGGAATGTAGCCGGTGTTCGCGGCAAAGTCGGCCTGCACCGCCGCGGAAGCGAGATACTGCATGAAGACCCAGGAGGCTTCCTTGCGAAGGTCGTCGCCGGAATCGAACATGGACAGGCAGGAGCCGGCCACGGTGGCGCCGTCGGAAGCGTCGGCGGAAACGCGCAGATACTTGCCGACGCCGACTTCAAAGGCACCGTTGACCTTTTCGAGGACCGGGGCCACGTTGGAAGAAGAGTTGGTCATCATTACGAGATCGCCGGCGATGAACATATCGGCCGAGCCGCTCTCGTTGATGAGCGCACCGGCGTCATACATGGCCTTCCACTGCGTCAGGAAGGCGGCCAGCGCGCCGTTGTCGATGCAGGCGAGCTCCGTGGCGGTGCCTTCCGAGCCGTTCTTTTCATTGACGACGTAGCTGCCGAGCTGACCCAGCCAGTTGGCGAGCGTCGGGGTGTTCGGCACGGCCTGCAGCACCTTCTGGGTGAGACCCTTGGCCTGCATGTCCTGATAAAGCCGGATAACATCGTCAAACGTCTCGGGGACCTTGTCCCAGCCGGCTTCCTTCAGCAGGTCCATGTTGTAGTAGGAAACGGTGGTAGAGGTCGCAAACGGCAGACCAAGCTGGCTGCCGGCAAACTGCCAGTTGGCCAGAGCGGCGGAGAGATAGGTGTCCAGGCAGCCGGGCTCCGCGTAGGCGGCTACGGCCTGATCCACGGTGAAGGCTTTGCCGGAGTTGTAGTAGGTCATTTTGCCCGTGGCGTCCAGCTGCATCAGGTCGGGCAGCTCCTCAAAGTTGCCGCCGGAGATGATGGCCTTGAGCAGGGTGCTGGCGTCGGAGTACTGGCCCTGATACACGGCGTTCACGGTGATGCCGTATTCGTTGGTGCTGTTGAACTCTTCAATGTACTTGTCCATCAGCACGCCGGCCTCGTCCGAGGCGCAGTGCCAGAACGTGATGGTCACCGGCTGCGTGCCGAGCAGACTCTCGACCGGCGCGGCTTCCTCCTCGGCCGGGGCCGCGGTGGGCTCGGCCGGCGTGGTCTCTCCCGTGCTGCCGCAGGCGGCCAGAGAGAAAACAAGCGCCAGAGCCAGAAGCAATGACAGCATCTTTTTCATGTGTAAATCCTCCTAAAATGATTTTATTCCAGAAAAGCAGGGCACTGCTGCCCCTGCCGGGGAATACGGATCAGCCGACGAGGCTCCCTTCGGTGCCGCCCTTTGCCATGTTCCGCCGCATGATGACGAAAAGGATGAAGGACGGGATCAGGGAGATCGTCACGCCGGCCAGCACGAGCTGATAGTTGGTGTCCTCCCAGGAATTCAGCTTGGTGATGCCTACCATGATGGTGCGCATATCGGGCGCGCTGGCGGTGATGATCAGCGGCCAGAGATAGGCGTTCCAGATCGTGATGAAGCTCTGCACGAAAAGCGTCGTGATGATCGGCTTGCAGATGGGCATCAGGATCGTAAGAATATACCGCAGATCGCCGCAGCCGTCGATCATGGCAGCGCAGCGCAGATCCTTCGGAACGGAAAGGAATTTCTGCCGGAGCATGAACATCTGGCTGGCGCTGACAAAGCCGGTGATGCACATGCCGAGATAGGTGTTGAGCAGCCCCAGCCGGGACACGGTCACATAGTTGGTGATGAGGAGCGTGTCGCCGGGCATCATCATTGTGCCGAGAATGAGGAAAAAGCAGAAGTTCTTCCCCCGGAACTCATAGTGCGTCAGCGCAAAGGCCGCGCAGATGGAAAACACTAGACGGACCACCGTTCCGAGCGTCGCCATGATGAGGGAGTTGAGCATATAGCGCAGCATGGGCGCCTGATGCAAGGCGTCCTTGAAGTTCTGCGTATAGGCAAAGCTGCTCGGCAGCAGCCGCGGCGAGAGAAATTCCGCCGGAGTTTTGAAGGCGCCCAGAACACAGTAGATCACCGGGAAGATCAGCACCAGGCCCAGAGCGATGGCCACGACGGATACGACGATGTCCGTCGTGCGTTTTCTGGCTGTATATTTCACTGATAAAACACCTTCTTCCGCTCATAAACAAACGACACCAGCGTGAACCCGAAGGTCAGAACGAAAGCCACCATGCTCACGACCGCCGCCAGACCGTAGTTGGAGCTGCCGTAGCCGGAGGAGAACATCATGTACATCAGCGTTGTCGTCGCGCGGGACGGGCCTCCCTGCGTAATAATGATCATCGGGCCGGATGTCATCATCGCCAGGACCGTGTTGGTGCACATCACATAAAAAATGGTAGAGGAGATCATGGGGAGCTGGATCTTGAATACGCGGGTGAAAAATCCCGCCCCATCCAGCTCGGCCGCCTCCATAATGTGCTTGGGGATCCCCCGGAACGCCGATTGGAACAGAAGAAAATCGAAGCCGACGCCCATCCACACCGTAAGGATAATGCAGGTGTACAGCGCCGTATCCCGGCTTTCAAACCATCCCAGATTCGTCCCGAAGAACGCGTTGACCCAGCCCAGCGTCGGACTGAACATGGATTTGAAAATCATGCAGGCCGCCGACATGGATACGGCCATGGGCAGAGTGAACATGGTCTCGTATACCGGGCTGAGCTTACGCTTTTTCGTAGCCAGCAGCGCCAGAGAGATCGTCAGCACCAGCGTTACCGGCACGTTGATCAGCGTAATGACGATGGAGTTTCGCAGCGCTTTTTTAAAGTCGTTCCGCCCGAAGACATATTTGAAATTCTCCAGTCCAGCAAAGCGCAGGATCTCGCCCTTGTCGTTGACCGCGCAAAGGCTGTTGACCAGCGTTTTCAAAAACGGATAATAGACAAACAGCAGCGCAAAGATCAGAATCGGCGCCATAAAGGCCGCGACTTTCAGATTCTTACGGGCATTGGGACGGAGACCGCCTTCGCGCAGCCTTCCGTATGCGGCGTCTTTCGTTATTGTGCTCAATCCTGCATCCTCCCGTTTTTCCGAAACCCGGCGGCCGCCGGAACGCGCGTCCGCGCGCTGCGGCCTTTTGTCTGCTTATTGCGGCGCTTTACGTGTATTTTGTAACATAGTGTTGACAACAGTTCAATTCTTTTTTGCGTAAAGTCCGCAAATCATGAAATTGCTCAATTATTTCCGACCGCGTTCTGCCGTATTCGGAGAATGCACAACGCGGCATTTTCCGCGTTTCCCGGACAAATCGGATTGTATCGCACGCACGGTAAAGAGAGAAACACCTTTTTTGTAAGGTTTCGGTAAAATCCTCTTTACCGCCTTCGGTTTTTCACCGGCTTGCTTGACAGCCCAATACCGCTATGATATGATTCGATGCGACAAATGACCAAAGCAAGTTACAAATGTAATTCCGACATATAGAAAGCGAGGCTGCAACGATATGGCACAGACCGTAAGCAGAATGAACCATATTTTCGGCACCGACGGGAAAACCTTCATTCTCGCCATGGATCACGGCTCCAATTTCAACGTGCTGCCCGCCATGAAGGACACGAAAACGTTGATCCGCGAGCTGGCCGCGGCGGGCGCGGACGCCTTTTTGTCCACCATCGGCATGGCGGAGAACTTTGCCGGCAGCTTTCTGGGCAAGGGCATCATTCTTCGCATCGACGGCGGCGTTTCCTTTCTGGGTGATCACAAAGTGCCGATGCAGATCGTTGCCACGGCGGAGGACGCGCTCCGTCTGGGCGCCGACTCCGTTATCACGATGAGCTTTCCCGGCTCCGTACACGAGGCGGAGGTTTTGAGCAATCTGGCGCGGGTGTGTCTGGACTGCCACAAATGGGGTCTGCCCGTCACGGCCGAAGCGCTCCCCCGCGGCTTTGAAAAGGCCGGGGATTCCCGTACGCCGGAAAACATAACGTTTGCCTGCCGTCAGGCCGCGGAGCTCGGCGCGGACATCGTGAAGACCGTCTATACCGGCGATCCGGAGAGCTTCCGGACGCTGACGGAAAGCGTTTATGCCCCGGTCGTTATTCTCGGCGGCGCAAAAAAGGTCCGCGAACGGGAGCTTCTGCAGGAGATCCGCGATGCGCTCGATGCCGGAGCCTCCGGCGTCGCCATGGGGCGGAACATCTGGGGGAACGAAGACCCGGTACGCTATGCCGCGGCGATCGCAAAGCTGATCCACGAGGATTGCAGCGTGGACGCGGCGCTGAAGGAAATGAACCGGCTTTACTGAAAAAGGGGATAGACGGAAATGGAAACATATAAAGTAAGCATTCATTCCGGCGTCCGCGAAATGGAAACGCGGATTCTGCAAAAGAGAGAGCCTGCCGGCGACGAGGTGCTGCTGAAGGTAACGAGCTGCGCCATATGCACGCTTGAGCAGCGTATCTGGAAGGGCGTCATCGCCCGGTATCCGTATGCCGGAGGCCACGAGGCGGCCGGGATCGTAGAGGCCGTCGGCCCGGACGTGAAAGGCGTAAAGCCCGGCGACAAAGCGGCTGTCCGGCTGCTGAACTCCTGCGGCGAGTGCTACTACTGCCGCAGCGGTCACGAAAACCTGTGCGTGGCGTCCTTCGTGGCGCATACGCATTCCGGCATTATGGGAGCGGGCGGCTTTGCCGAGTATATGACCGTCAGCGCCAAGGCGGTGTATAAGCTCGCCGACGATGTGGATCTGGACCACGCGGCGCTGGCCGAGCCGCTCGCCTGCTGCGTTCACAGCATCCGCAACGCCAAGATCCAGCTGGGCGACGATGTGGTAGTCATCGGCGCCGGCATCATGGGCGCGCTGCACATCCGGCTGGCAAAAATGAGCGGGGCGCGCGTCATTGTCAGCGAGCTCGATCCCGTCCGCATGGACGTTGCGCGCAAAATGGGCGCGGACATCGTCATCAACGCCAGCGAAGCGGATCCCATCGCGCAGGTCAAGGAGCTTACCGAGGGCCGCGGCGCCGACGCGGTGTTCTGCACCGTGGCCACGTCCGCCGTGGCGAAGCAGGCGGTGGATATGGCCGGAAAGCTGGGACGGGTCGTGATGTATACCTCGTTCTTCCCCGATCTTCCGATCGAGATCAGTCCCACAAAGCTCCATTCGGGCGAGCAGATCCTCACCGGCTCCGTGAATCCGAATCCGGTGGATTTCCTGACGGCGACGCGCCTGCTCAGCCGGAAGCTCATCGACGTTTCCTCTCTGATCTCCGACCGGGTCCCCATGGCCGAGATCGACCGCGCTTTCCGGGAGGCCGTGGAGCCCAACACCTACCGTATTATCGTAAAGCCCTAAAAAAGGGATTGAAAAAAGCCGGGGGCCATGTAAAATGGAGGTATCAAAAAAGGATGGTATCGGCCATGAATCTGCATCCCCTGACGCCGGAACAGAAAAACGAATATACCCGGATCGCCTATTACTACTACGAAGCCGGCCGGACGCAGGACCAGATCGCACAGCGGCTGGGGATCTCGCGCCAGCGGGTGAACCGGATCCTGGCGGAGTGCATTGAGCGGGGCATCGTTCGCATCACGGTCGACCGGAGCCCGGAGGAGTATTTCGCGAGCGAATCGGCGCTGGAGGAAAAATACCGTTTGAAGGCCGTTCGGCTGGCGCACAGTCTCGGAGCGGACCAGCTGTATGGGGATCTGGGCGTTGTGGCCGGACAGTATCTCAAGTCCATCGTCAAGCGGGGGGATATCATCGGCTGCGTTCCCGGCCGCGGCGTGGCCGGGCTGGTGGATAACATGCCGCAGATGGAGCGGACCGGCCTTACGGTAACGCAGCTCATGGGCAGCGAGAGCCGGAGAGAGTATAATCTGGAGGTCGACAGCATCCTCCACCGGTTTGCGCGAAAGCTCTCCGCCCTGCCGCAGCCGCTGTATGCGCCCGTGCTGGTCAGCAATGCCGAGCTGCGCGAATCCATTGTCCGCGAGCCCTATTATCAGGAGGCCTACGCCGTTATGAAGCGGTGCACCGTTGCGGTCGTCGGCATCGGCACGGCCACCACCTATGAGCAGTACATCACCGGCCCAAACCGGCAGCCCGGCACTGCGGCCGCCGGCGCGGCGGCTCCGGTGGGGGAGATATGCACCCACTGCTTCGATGCGGACGGACAGCCGGTGGAGTTTCCCTTTTCCAACCGTATTCTGGCCATCTCCCGCGAGGATTACAAGAACATTCCGACGCGCATCGGCATTGCCGGCGGGCCGGAAAAGCTCGCCGCGATCCGCGCGGCGCTGCGCGGAGGCTATGTCAACGTCCTGATAACCGATCTGGATACGGCAGCCGCCCTGCTCGACGAGACCTGACCGGCTGCGCACCCTGCCCATTGTAATAATAAGAGACGGATACGCCTGACATTGTGTCAGAGGTATCCGTCTCTTTTCATATCCGCCCGCGGCGGATGCGGCGCCGGCGCTCCTTTTGCCGGACGGCCTCCTCGCGGCTGACAGGGGCGCCGGCCGCGGTCATGCGCTGCTGATGGCGCGCGGCGTAGCAGATCGCCGCGGCCATGACGAGATCGTCGTGCTTTCCGGCGAGTGCTTCCGGGCGGTGGTCCTCGTTGTAGCAGAACGTCAGCATCTCGCCGAGAAGCTCGTGGTCGGAAAACCACTCCGGGTGCAGGGAGAACACCTCCACGAGATTGGCGATCGCGCGCGGGCGCGTCTGCCGGTCGGTGCGGAAGCCGCAGCTCTCGCGCAGCCGGTGTGTGAACGTGTCCTCCCGCTCGCGGCGGTACTGGTTCGGATAGCCGAGCTCCAGGAGCTTCATCACGGGATACGTTGAGAAATTCGTTTCGAGCGCGACGAGCGCGTCGTTATAATGCCTCCCGAGCGCGTACACCTGCCGGACATACTCCGGCTCGGAAAAACGCCGCCGGAGGCACGCCGCCTGTTCGCCGGTGCTGTTGTCGATGACGTGCGCGGTGAACCAGTCCGAGCCCTCGCCCGCGGTGTCGCCGCCGAGCACATACGGATGGCCCGGCTCGCATTCGCGGTAAATGCAGATCTCGCCCGCGCCGTCATCCTGCCAGACGCTCTCGCCGTCTTTATCGCCGGGGACGAACCGCCCGCGGCGCACGGGCGGCGCGGCCTCCTCGCGGCGGCGGATGACGAGGGCGTTATCGAAAACGCCCGAGCCGCTGTGGAGAAACGCCTCGTCCGGATTCGCGGGGTATTCCTGGCGGAACATATCCCGGCTGCCGCCGCAGTTGTTCGCAATGCACCAGCGCCGCCAGCGCAGCTGCTCCCACGAGAGGGAATACCGCTCGCGCGTCTCGCGCTCCTCCGCCGTCCATTCGATGCCCGGCTCGACCGGCATTGCATAATCCGGGTTTTCAAACCAGGCGAAGAACACCGGCTCAAAATCGTTCTCCCCGGCCACGGCGGCGTCCCACCGGTCCTTGAAATCCTCGCAGCCGTTGGCGGTGCTCTCGATGATGACCATCGTCCCCGGCCGGCTCGGCACGGCCTGCAATATGCCCGCGAGCGTCGCGGCCTTGCTCTCGCCGCCCTCCGGCCAGAAGGCGTATTCCGAAAGGTGCACACACTGGAGCGTGTCGCTCCGCCCGATGCCGCGCCCGCCCGCCGTGGCGCAGCGAAAGCGCGACCGAAGCCCCGGCAGCGCGCCGCGCGATGCGCGCGACGGGTTTTCAAACACCAGCTCCTGCGCGTTTGAGGTGCGCAGCATCGGCTTGACCGGCGCGGGCAGCTCGTCATAAAAGAGCTTGCTCATGCGAAAAAGATTGGCCGTGGCGTCCTCGCGGTGCGCCACGACGAGCGCGTTCACGTTTGCGCGCGTGGCGCACGCGTGGAAGAGCAGCGCCTCCGTGAGCGTGGAAAAGCCGAGCTGACGCGCCTTTAAAATGATGATGCGCACGGGCTTGCCCTCGTCCTGCTGGCGCTTGGCCACGGCGTAAAGCTTTTGCTGCGCGGCGTTCAGGCGAAACGGCACGACCGCGCCGCTCTTCGTCCGTATTTTGAGGCACGATTCGATGTATTCTCTCGCAACGCACGGATTCACAGCGCGCTCGCCCCCTCCTGCCGCGCGAGCCATTCCTCAAGCGAGAGCGCGCCGTCCTCCGTTTTCTCCTCGCGCAGGGCGCGGAGATGCTCGTCAAGCTCGTGCAGCGCGCGCATCGCGCCCGCGGGGTCAAATTCCCAGATGCCGTCCGGCTCGCGCTGCTTTGTTTCGGGGTTGCGCGTGAGATGGGGCGTCGCCTGCATGCACCGGTCAACGATCTCCACGAGCCGCCGTCCGATCCATGCGCTCGAAACGCCCATCGCGTCAAAAAGCCGCTGCTCGCTCTCGCGGCGGCAGCGCTGTACCGCCGGGTCGCGCAGAAGCTCCCGGGCACGCTCTTCCGCTGTGGCGGGGCTGTATCCGGCGGCAATGGCGGCCTCAGGGCCGTCGCCGCAGGCGAGATATTCCTCCACAAAGCGCTTCTGCCGCGCCGTGAGCGCCGTTTTGTCCTTCATTCGGACCCTCCTTTCGTGTTCACAGGGGCATCTGCTCGAAAAATTTCTTCCGCAGGCGGGAGAGCTTCCGGGGCGAGACGCCCGCCGCCCCGGCTGCCGCCTCGAGCGTTTTCTGCTGCACGAGCACGCCGAAAAGCGCTCGGCCCTCCTCCGGCGTCTCCGCAAGACACGCGATCAGCGCGCGAATCGTCTCCCGCCGCTCCGGCGGAAGCTGCGCAAACACGCGGAGCATCGCCAGAATGTACCGCTGCTCCGCCGCCGGACGGCCGCAGGACAAGCTCCGATATCCCATCGATCCATACCCCCTTTTGTATTATAGGACACAAAGCGTGAATACAGCGAGCAAAAAATAAAATCAGAAGAAAAATGGTCTCCTGCATTACACGCTTCGTGTATTAACGTTATACCATCCAGGGATGGACTTGTCAACACATTTCGTGGAATTCCGGTTGACTTTTTTCACGCCGCGTGTTATGGTAACGGTGAGGTGATAGCAATGTCCGGTTTCAGCGAAAGACTGTCGGCGCTGCGCAAGAGCGCGGGGATGACGCAGGCAGAGCTGGCGAAAAAGCTCGGCATTTCCAAAAGTTCGGTAAGCATGTACGAATGCGGCAATCGTGAGCCGGAGTTTGATCTGCTGGAAAAGATGGCGGATCTCCTCCAGGTGGACATGAACGTCCTGCTTGGCCGCGGCGAGCCGCTTGTGAACAACGATCCGGAGCTGACAGCGTATCTGGAAGCGCTGCGCGACAGGCCGGAGATGCGCGCGCTGTTCCGCCTTTCCCAAAATGCCACGCGCGAGGATGTGGAGACCGCCGTGACGATCCTCGAAGCGCTGCGCAGCAAGCATGAGGATACCTGACTATTACGTCCGGTTCGTGGACTTCCCGCCGACGGTGCTCGGCGCGACGCTCCCGAACGACGACGGCACGTTTTCCGTATACATCAACGCCCGTCTCGGCGACGACGCGCGGCGCGAAACGCTGCGGCACGAGCTCGAGCACATGGCGCGGGACCACTTTTACCGCGACGCTCCCGTCGCCGCGCAGGAGGCGGAGGCCCGCGGCGAGACGGCTTCGGCAGTACCGCCGGCGCCGGAGCGCGGCACGGTGCGCTGTTACCGCGATCTCGCAGCGCTCACGGCGTATCTCCAAAGTCTCGGCGCGCTCGGCAGCAGCATGGAATCCCTCGGCGCCGAACCGATGCGGTGATAAAAAAGAGCCAATGGCATTTGTGTGCCATTGGCTCTTTTGCCGTAGTTTGTCAGTTCAGCGGGAGAATTTTGCACTCGGAGCCGGAGAGCTCCTGCGTGGGGGCAGGGAGCGTGTCCACATTGATGAGCGGACGGCCGCCGGAAACGAGAATGTCCACATACTGCTCTGCGGAGAGCTCGCGCACGACGATCTCGCCGCCGGAGCGCCGGTACAGCAGCGCCGGAACGCCGCCGTCGGTCGTGAGGACAACGCCGACATCGTAGGCGTGCTCGGGGTCGAGCCCGTCCAGCGCCTTGGCGCCGCGGCGCTCTACGTTTTTGAGCACCGGCATGTCCGCCTGACTCACTTCCGGCGCACCGCTGCCGCTCGTGAGCAGCACGACGCGCGCGTCCGTCGCCGTGGCCGAGAGCTCGGTCGAGGCGAAGGGGTCAAACTGCCGGTTCGTGGAGATCACATAAAACCCGTTCTGCTCGATGCGCAGCGCGCGGCTTTTATAGAGCTCACGCACAGAGGTCAGGAGCTTTACGTATTTTCCTTCCTCTGCGGAAAGAAAGGCGTCAATATCCTCGCGGATGCGCTCGCTGCGGCGCGCGAAGAAGGCGGAGAACATGGCGCTGTCGCCGTCGTCGGTCTGCAGTGCGAGCAGCCACGCGAGAAGCTCCGCGCGGCTTCCGGCGGGCAGCTCGTCCTCCGAGGGGACGTCTCCCGCGGCGAGCCGGGCGAGAAGCGCCGCGGCGCTCTCGGTTTTATCGTCCGCGCCGAAGAAGCGGATCTTTTCGAGAAGCTGCGCATCGGGGTGAAGGCTGTCGCCCGCCGGAAGACGCAGCGGCACGGTCTCCACCACGGCGGCGCTGCCGTCAAGATATACGTCCGCGACTTCCTGCGTGCGCCCGGTCGCGGTAAGGTCCACGCGGAAGTCCTCGCGCACGCTGTCCGGCCAGAGCGATTTCGGCAGCGCCGTCCGGCTGCCGAGAAGAACGCTCTCGGCATGGATCACAATGCCGGTGCCGTCCCACGAGAGGGAGGTGACGATCTGCATCGAGACCGGCACGAGACCGAGAACGCGCTGCGAGATGCATACGCGCATCTTTCCGCCGGTCAGGCGGATGCCGAAATCGAGATCGCCGAACCGCTCGCGCATCTGCCGCCGGAGACCGGGCAGAACGCCGCTCTCGTCGGCAAGAACGTAAAGATCGTTTTTATACAGCCGGACAACGGCGCTGCCGTCGTCGGCAAAGGAGAGCTCGCCGAGCTCTTCGCTGCGCGGCGCGGCGAGGATCGCGTCCACATCGTCCCGAAAGGCGGAGGCGCCGCCGTTGCCGATGAGGAACGCCGCGAGCAGCAGCAAAAGAAGGATCCCTGCCGGTATCGCGATCGCCCATGCGCGGGCGCCGCGCTTTGCCGGTTTCTGCTTCATGCCATCCTGCCTCCTTTCCGACGGATATCGACATACTTTTTTCAGTTTAACGCATCCCGGCGAAAAAAGCAATTGCATCCTGCCGGAGCGGAACATATAATAGGATTTACCCGCCTTCGGGCGGTAAGTTTCGGAAAAAAACGGGGGTAACGCGCATGGCTTTCTCTCTGGCACTCGTGGATTTCGACGGCACGCTGGCCGATTCGATGCCGTACTGGCTGCGTCTGCCGGCGGATACGCTCCGCGCGGCGGGCCTGCCGCAGCCGGAGGGCTTTGCGGAATACATCCGCTCCGTGCCGATCCGGGAGATCGCGCGGGACATGGGCGCGAAGTACCCGCAGCTTGAAGCGGAAACGCCGCTCGCCGTGCGCTGGAGCGCGGAGATGGCGGCGCATTACGCGCGGGAGATCCCTCTCAAGCCGGGAGCAAAGAAGCTTCTGCAAACGCTGCGCGCGGCGGGGCTGCGCGTATACATCCTCTCGGCGACGCGCCGCGCGCTGCTCGATCCGGCCATTGAGCGGCTCGGCGTCGCGCCGCTCGTGGACGGCGTTTACGCCGAGGAGGAGACCGGCTCAAAGCGTACCGAAGCGCCGTATGCGTTTTTCCGGGACAGGTTCGGCGTTCCGTATGAGAAAATGCTCCTCGCGGAGGACGCGCCGCGCAATCTCGCCGCGGCGGAGGCGCTCGGCGTTTCGGGCGTCGGCGTATACGACGAGAGCATGAAGGAATATACGGAGATGATCCGCGCCGGAGCGGCGGTGTATCTGCCGGACTTCTCCGACCTTTCGGCGCTGGAGGCGCTGCTGCGGTAAGCCTCCCTTGTGCAAAGGGCAGACTCTCCCCGGCGGGGAGAGATGTCGCCGAAGGCGACAGAGAGGGGGGCGGAGGTGGCGAACCCGAAGGGTTTGACGGAGGGATTGTCGTTTTCCGAAGACTACAATCCCCCAGTCAGCTTCGCTGCCAGCCCCCTTTACACAAGGGGGCCTTTTCTCCATAAAAAAGCGAAAAAAGTATTGACTTTCCTGAGATTTATGGTATTATGTCATGGCGCTCCAAAGACAGCAGGTGGCATTCGCCGTAAATCCTGCCGAGGAAAGCACGATACTTGTATTGTGTCTCCCCCTGTCTTTCGGCAGAGGGAGTTTTTCTTTCGGGCGCAGAAATTTACCCCGGAGGTGAAACCATTGCCTAACGCGAAAGTACTCAGCGAGAAACAGGCCATCGTCGAGGAACTCACCAAGCGTATCGGTAACGCCACGGCGGGCGTCCTTGTGGACTACAAGGGCATCACCGTTCTGGAGGATACCGCTCTGCGCCGTGAGCTGCGTGCTGCCGGCATTGAGTACACCGTTGTGAAGAACACTCTGCTCCGCTTTGCGGTTGACAAGTGCAATCTCAACGAGTTTGACTCTGTGCTCAACGGCACCACCTCTCTGGCCACCACCGAGGGCGACCCCATCGCGCCCATCCGCATCGTCAGCGAGTTCGCCAAGAAGATGAACGGCAAGTTCGAGGTCAAGGGCGGCTTCATGGAAGGTAAAGTCCTTCCGATGGCCGACATCGATGAGATCGCTCAGCTTCCCGGCAAGGATGCCCTGTACTCCAAGGTCCTCGGCACCATGCTCGCACCCATCACCAGCCTGGCCGTCGTTCTCGGTCAGATCCTGGAGCAGAAGGGCGGCTCTCTCGAGACCGCCGAAGCCGCTGCCGAATAATCCGGCAGACACAATTCATTTTTAGGAGGAAAATTACAAATGGCTAGCGAAAAAGTTACCGCTATGATCGAAGAAGTCAAGGCTCTCTCCGTGCTGGAGCTGGCTGAGCTCGTCCACGCCCTTGAGGAGACCTTCGGCGTTTCCGCCGCTGCCGCCGCTGCCCCCGCCGCCGCTGCCGCCGCTGCCCCGGTCGAAGAGAAGACCGAGTTTGACGTTGTCATGACCGAGTTCGGCGCTGAGAAGATCAAGGTCATCAAGGAAGTCCGCGGCCTGCTGGGTCTGGGCCTTGCCGAGGCGAAGGCTCTCGTCGAAGCCGTCCCCGCCAAGCTGAAGGAAGGCGTCTCCAAGGAAGAGGGCGAGGAGATCAAGTCCAAGCTCGAGGCCGTCGGCGCGAAGGTCGAACTCAAGTAAGATTTTTTATCCCATCCACCTTGCTCCCTGTCTGAGCAGGGGGCCGCAGTCCAGAAGGAGGACAACTAATGGCTAAGACCACCGAAAAGTACGAGGTCCTGTACGTTCTCAACCCCAACCTCACCGAGGAAGAGACCCAGGCCATCGTGGAAAAGTTCAAGACTCTGATCGAGCAGAACGGCACCGTCGATGAGATGGAAGAGTGGGGCAAGCGCAAGCTCGCCTACGAGATCAACTATCTCACCGAGGGCTACTATGTGCTGGTGAAGTTCACCTCCGGGCCCGAGCTTCCCGCCGAGCTGGATCGTATCCTCGGCATCACCGACGGCGTGATCCGCTCTCTTGTCACTCTGCGCTACGAATAAGCGGAGGGAATGATATGCTGAATCATATCGTTCTTATGGGCCGCCTGACGCGGGATCCGGAGCTGCGCTATACCGGCTCCAACGTTCCCGTGGCGTCCTTCTCCATTGCTGTTGACCGGGATTTCGGCCGCGGTGAAAACGGTGAAAAGCAGACCGATTTCATCAACGTGTCCGCCTGGCGTCAGACCGGGGAATTCGTCTCCAAGTACTTCACGAAGGGCAGCATGATCGTGGTTTCCGGTCGGCTGCAGATCCGTGACTACACCGACCGCGACGGCAACCGCCGTACCGCGGCGGAGGTCGTGGCGGACAACGTTTATTTCGGCGAAAGCAAGCGCCGGGATGACGGAGCCCCGCGGCAGGAGTACGCGCCCCGTCAGGAGTACGCACCCCGCACCCCCTCCAACGAGGGCTTTAACAGCGCGAAAGCGCAGGCCGGATCGTTCCAGACGATCGACGATGACGACGGCCAGCTGCCGTTTTGACACTCACGAAAGGAGTTTTTGAACCATGGCTTTTGATAAGTCCGCTGCCCCGCAGAAGAACCGCAAGCGCAGAAAGGTCTGCCAGTTCTGTGTGGATAAGGCCGAGTATATCGACTACAAGGACACCGTCAAGCTGCGTAAGTACCTGTCCGAGCGCAGCAAGATCCTGCCCCGCCGCACCACCGGCGCCTGCGCCTACCATCAGCGTCTGCTCACCGAGGCGATCAAGCGTGCCCGTCAGGTCGCTATCCTGCCTTACGTGACCGACTGATTTCGGTTTTTATCGACAAAAAAGCTCTCATCCTCTGGGATGGGAGCTTTTTCTGTTGCACAGCGGCAGATCGGCGGTTATAATGAAAGTCGCAAAAAGCGTAACATGCAACAGTATATATATACGGAGGTTGACGCGATCATGTACGATAACGGCAAAATCTATCTCGGTCTCTCCGGCGAGGAGCGGGTGGAGCTTCCCCTCTCCATGTGCAACCGGCACGGCCTGATCGCCGGTGCGACCGGCACCGGCAAGACCGTTACGATGAAGGTGCTGGCGGAATCTCTCTCCGATGCGGGCGTGCCCGTTTTCCTGTGCGACGTGAAGGGCGACGTCGCCGGTATCTGCGCCCCCGGCGCGGACAGCGAGGATATGCAGAAGCGTATCGAGCGCTTTGCCCTCACCGGTAAATTTACCTACCGCGGCTACCCCACCACGTTCTGGGACATTTACCAGACCGGCGGCCATGCCGTGCGCGCCACCGTGAGCGAAATAGGGCCCGAGCTGCTCTCCCGCATTCTCGGCCTGAGCGAGGCGCAGACGGGCGTTCTGCAGATCGTTTTCCGCGTTGCGGACGACCGCGGACTGCTGCTCGACGATCTCAAGGACCTGCGCGCGTTGCTGAACTATGTGAACGACCATAAAGAAGATTACCGCATGAAGTACGGCAACATCACCACGCAGTCTGTTGCGGCGATCCTCCGCGCGCTGCTGCCGCTGGAGAAAGAGGGCGGCGAGCTGTTCTTCGGCGAGCCGGCGCTCGACGTGAACGACTGGATCCGCACCGATGCCGAGGGACGCGGCATGGTCAACGTGCTCGACTGCGTCAAGCTCGTGCAGAACCCGACGCTGTACGCGAGCTTCCTTCTCTGGCTGCTCTCGGAGCTGTTCGAGACCATGCCGGAGGTCGGCGATCTTGAAAAGCCGAAGCTCGTGTTCTTCTTCGATGAGGCGCACATGCTCTTCCGCGACGCCCCGGCGGTGCTCGTGCAGAAGATCGAGCAGACCGTGAAGCTGATCCGCTCGCGCGGCATCGGCGTGTTCTTCGTGACGCAGAGCCCGGCGGACGTGCCGAACACCGTGCTCGCACAGCTTTCCAACCGCGTGCAGCACGCGCTGCGCGCCTATACGCCGACAGAGCTGAAAGCGGTGCGCGTGGCGGCGCAGGCGTTCCGCGAAAACCCGGCGTTCAATGCCGAGGACGCGATCATGGAGCTGGGCGTCGGCGAGGCGCTCACGTCGTTCCTCGGCGAGGACGGCATCCCCGCCATGGTGCAGCGCACGAAGATCATCTGCCCGCAGAGCCTGATGGGTGCGCCGGAGGCGATGACGCGCGCCAAGGCGATCCTCCGCGACGGCATGGAAAAGTATGACGAGGCGGAGGACAACGTCTCTGCTTATGAGGTGCTCGCCGACGAAACGCAGGCCGCGGAGGAGGCGCTCGCGCAGGAGCGGGAGCGGCTGGAAGAGGAAAAGCGCGCCGCCGAAGAGGAAAAGCAGCGCCGGAAGCAGGCGGAGGCAGACGAAAAGCGCGCGCAGAAGCTCGAAGACGAAGCGCGCCGCCGTGCGCAGAAGCTCGAGGATGAGGAGCGCCGCCGCGCCCAGAAGCTCGAGGACGAGGCCCGCCGCAAGGCCGAGCGCGAAAAGGAGAAAAAGGAAGCGGAGGAAAAACGCAAAGCCGAACGCATCCGCTCCAAGATCGAAACGCAGCTCATCTCCGCCGGCGGCCAGATGCTCAAGCGCGGTCTGCTCGGTATCCTGAAAAAGTAAAACACGCTTTTAAAGTTTATACACAAACACGGAAAGCCGCTTTGGCGGCTTTCCGCCGTTTTTGAGAATTATTCTTTACGGAGAACTGATACCCATGATAACCATCCGCGAATACGTCCGTCCCGCCTCGCTTGAAGAGGCGTGGACACTCAACCAGAAGCGCACGAGCCGCGTGATCGGCGGTATGCTCTGGCTCAAAATGCAGAATGCCGCCGTCGGCACGGCGATCGATCTATCCGGTCTCGGCCTTGACAAAATTGAGGAAACGCCGGAGGGCTTTGCCGTCGGCGCCATGGTCTCTCTGCGCGCGCTCGAAACGCACGCGGGGCTGAACGAGTACACAAACGGCGCGATGCGCGAAGCGCTGCGCCATATCGTCGGCGTGCAGTTTCGGAATACCGCAACGCTCGGCGGGAGCGTTTACGGGCGGTTCGGCTTTTCCGATGTGCTCACGGTGCTCCTTGCGCTGAACGCTTCGGTCGAGCTCTATAAGGGCGGGATCGTCCCGCTGGCGCAGTTTGCCGAAATGCCGTTTGACCGGGATATTCTCGTGCGCGTGTACATCCCGAAGGAAAATGCCGCCTTTTTCTATCAGTCCGTGCGCCCGACAAAAACGGACTTCCCCGCGCTCACCTGCGCCGCGGCGCGGCTTGCGGACGGAGCATACCGCTTCGCTGTCGGCGCGCGGCCCGGAAGAGCGGTCGTGCTCACGCCGCAGTGCGCGCTGGGCGAGCTGCCGGAGATCGTGAGCGCGCAGGTCGCGACCGGCTCCAACCTCCGCGGCAGCGCGGCATACCGGAAGCATCTCATCCGCGTGCTCGTCCGCCGCGCCGTGGACGAACTGGAAGGAGGCGCGAAGTGAATATCACGTTTACGCTCAATAACAAAGCCGTGTCCGCGGATATCGCACCGGACACGCTGCTGCTCGACCTTGTGCGGCGTCTCGGCTGCAAAAGCGTCAAGCGCGGGTGCGGCACCGGCAACTGCGGTCTCTGCACCGTGTATCTCGACGGCACACCCATCCTCTCCTGCGCCACGCTCGCCGCGCGCGTGCAGGGCCGGAGCGTCACGACGCTCGAGGGGCTGCAAAGCGAAGCCGCAGAGTTCGGCGCATTCCTCGCCGACCAGGGCGCGGAGCAGTGCGGCTTCTGCAACAGCGGTTTTATTATGAATACGCTCGCGCTCCTGCGCGAAAACCCCGACCCGGACGAGGACGAGATCAGGGAGTATCTCGCGGGCAATCTCTGCCGCTGCTCGGGCTACGAGGGGCAGCTGCGCGCTATACAGAGCTTCCTCGCGTGGAAAAAGGCGAAGGAGGCGAGCGAAGAATGACCACCGTCAATCAGGGCGTGCGCAAGCTGGACGCCATGCAGCTCGTGACCGGCCAGCCGGTCTACACCGAGGACATCGCGCCGGAAAACTGCCTTGTGGTAAAGCTTCTCCGCTCGCCGCACGCAAACGCCGTGGTACGCGAGATCGACACCGAACGCGCCATGCGCGTGCCGGGCATGGAAGCCGTGTTTACGTGGAAGGACGTGCCGCAGAACGCCCGGCGCTATACGCAGGCCGGGCAGACCGCACCGGAGCCGAGCCCGCTCGACCGGCTCGTGATCGACCGCCATGTCCGCTTTGCGGGCGACGTTGTCGCCATTCTCGCCGGGCGGGACGAGGCGTGCGTCGATAAGGCGATGAAGCTCGTAAAGGTCGAGTACGACGTGCTCGAGCCGGTGCTCGATTTCCGCACCGCGCTCGATAACCCCGTGCTCGTCCATCCGGAGGATAACTGGGAGGCGCAGTGTCCCGTCGGCGCGGACAACCGCCGCAATCTCTGCGCGCACGAGGAGGACGGGCAGGGCGATATCGATGCCGTGCTCCGTGACTGCGATATTGTCATTGACCGCGTGTACCACACGAAAGCCTGCCAGCAGACGCCGATGGAAACGTTTCGCACGTTCTGCATGATCGACACCTACGGCCGGCTGCACATCGTGAGCTCCACGCAGATCGTGTTCCACACGCGCCGCATCGTGGCGAACGCGCTGCACATCCCGCGCTCAAAGATCCGCGTGAGCAAGCCCCGCGTCGGCGGCGGCTTCGGCGCGAAGCAGACGGCGGTGAGCGCCGTTTATCCGGCGTTCGTCACGTGGATGACGAAAAAGCCGAGCATGATCGTCTTCTCCCGCCGCGAGTGCATGATCGCGGGCAGCCCGCGGCACGAAATGGAAATGCATGTGCGTCTCGGCGCGGACAAGAACGGCATTGTCCGCGGGATCGATCTCTATACGCTCTCCAATACCGGCGCTTACGGCGAGCACGGCCCCACGACCGTCGGGCTTTCCGGCCACAAATCCATCCCGCTTTATGCCAAGGCCGAGGCGTACCGGTTCGTGTACGACGTTGTATACACCAACCACATGTCCTCGGGCGCGTACCGCGGCTACGGCGCGACGCAGGGCCTCTTCGCCGTGGAGTCCGCCGTGAACGAGCTGGCCGCGCGGCTCGGCATCGACCCCTTTGAGATACGAAAGCGCAACATCCCCCGCGAGGGGGAGATAATGCCCGCCTACTACGGGCAGGAGAATACGAGCTGCGCGCTCGAGGCGTGTCTCGAAAGCGTGCGGCGGCGCATCGGCTGGGACGAAAAGTACCCCTGCCGCGATATGGGGAACGGCAAGGTGCGCGCCGTCGGCATGGGCATGGCGATGCAGGGCTCCGGCATCAACAACGTAGACGTCGGCAGCGCGACGCTCAAGCTGAACGACGGCGGCGGGTACACCCTCTCCATCGGCGCGGCGGATATGGGCACCGGCTGCGATACGATCCTCGCGCAGATCGCCGCCGAAGCGCTCGACTGTCCGCTGGAGAACATTTCCGTTCTCGGCGCGGATACGGATTCCTCGCCCTACGATTCCGGCTCCTACGCCTCCAGCACAACGTACGTTACCGGCAAGGCCGTGGAGCAGTGCGCGCTCGCGCTGCGCGAAAAGATCACGGCGCTCGCCGCGCGTATGCTCGCGTGCAGCGAGGACGACGTGCTCCTCACCGGGAGCTGCGCCGAAACGGCGGACGGGGAGAAGTCCGTCTCGCTCGGGGAGATCGCGCTCGCCTCCCAGTGCGGAAATGCGATCGCGCTCGAAGCGACCGTGACGCACACCTCGCCGATCTCACCCCCGCCGTTCATGGTGGGTGCGGCCGAGATCGAGCTTGACCGCGAGACCGGCGAAACGCAGGTCGTGAACTTCGTCGCCGCCGTGGACTGCGGCACGCTCATCAACCCGAATCTCGCCCGCGTGCAGGCCGAGGGCGGCATACTGCAGGGCATCGGCATGGCGCTCACGGAAAACATCACCTACGACCGCCGCGGCATGCCGGCGGAAAACTCCCTCATGCAGTATAAAATCCCGACGCGGCAGGACATCGGCCGTATCTCCGTCGAATTCGAGGCAAGCTACGAGGAGACCGGGCCCTACGGCGCAAAGTCCATCGGCGAGGTCGTCATCAACACGCCGCTCCCGGCGATCGCCGACGCGGTGTACAACGCCACCGGCAAGCGGTTCTGTGAGCTTCCCATCACGCCCGAGCAGATCGCCATGACAGCGAAATAAACGAAAACTCTCTGCTGTTTTTGGCAGAGAGTTTTTGATATAAAGAAAAATGTCCGCGATAGGAAAACTTTTTATTGACAGTACGGCGAAATTATGGTAAGGTAACACTCGAATTCCATAGAAGCTTTCAGGATTTTCGAAAACTGAAAGTGGAGGACACTCTGGAGAATCCCGTTTGATCGGGTGCCGAAGGTGCAAGGCTCGCATTCCGGGCCGAAACTCTCAGGCAAAAGGACAGGGCAGAATCGTGATAGACCGCGAACATGTACGGGGTTATTTCCGAAACTGCATATTCTCTGGAGCTGCCGAAATCCGGCAGCTTTTTCTATTTATCTAAGGAGGATCCCACACATGTTCACCGCCATCGAAAACGCGCTCTACCCCGTGGTATGCGATCTCAACGCGTATCTATCCAACTATGTTCTCGTCTTTCTTCTCATCGCCGTCGGGCTCTGGTACTCGATCCGCACACGCTTTGTGCAGGTGCGCTGCTTCGGCGAGGGTATGCGCCGCGTGTTCGGCAATCTTACGCTCCGCGGCGAGAAGCACGCGAGCGGCATGAGCTCCTTTCAGGCGCTCGCCACCGCCATTGCCGCACAGGTCGGCACCGGCAACATCGTCGGCGCGTCCGGCGCGATTTTGACCGGCGGCCCCGGCGCGATTTTCTGGATGTGGGTCATCGCCTTTTTCGGCATGGCGACCATTTACGCCGAGGCGACGCTCGCGCTGACCACCCGGCAGGTCGATAAAGACGGCACGATCTACGGCGGCCCGGTCTATTACATCACGACCGCCTTCAAGGGCGGCTTCGGAAAGTTCCTCGCGGGCTTTTTCGCCGTCGCTATCATCCTTGCGCTCGGCTTCATGGGGTGCATGGTGCAGTCCAACTCCATCGGCTCCACGTTTGAGACCGCGTTCGGCGTCCCGACGTGGATCGTCGGCATTGCGCTCGTTGTCCTCTGCGGCGTCATCTTCCTCGGCGGCGTGCGCCGTCTCGCCGCCGTCGCGGAAAAGATCGTGCCGGTCATGGCGGCAATCTTCCTCGCGGGCGCGCTCGTTGTGCTCGTTGTGCGCATCCAGTACATCCCCGCGACGTTCGGCATGATCTTTAAATATGCCTTCCAGCCGCAGGCCATCCTCGGCGGCGGTTTCGGCTACGCGCTGAAAACGGCGCTCTCGCAGGGCGCGAAGCGCGGCCTTTTCTCCAACGAGGCCGGTATGGGCTCCACACCCCACGCCCACGCGCAGGCGCACGTCAAGTCCCCGCACGAGCAGGGCGTTGTGGCGATGATCGGCGTATTCATGGATACGTTCGTCGTGCTCACGCTCAACGCGCTCGTCATCATCTCCACGCTCTATACGCCGGACGGCCCGCTGGCAAACGGCTACACCGGCAGCGTGACCGAGATCCTCGGCAAGAGCAATCTTGCGCAGACCGCGTTCGGCACCGTGTTCGGCAGCCGCTTCGGCGCAATTTTCGTGGCGGTTTGCCTCTTCTTCTTTGCGTTCTCCACGGTGCTGAGCTGGAACCTCTTCGGCAAGATCAACGTGATCTATCTTTTCGGGCGCGAAAACGCCAAGCGGAGCACGGCGGTCTATACGGTCATCGCCCTCGTGTTCATTTTCGCCGGAACGATGATGTCCAACGATCTCGTCTGGGAGCTCACGGACCTTTTCAACAATCTCATGGTGCTCCCGAACGCGCTCGCGCTCTTCGCCCTCACCGGCACCGTTGCCGCCATCGCAAGGAACAAAACAAAAGCACAGCTGTAAAAAGAACCCGTCGCCGTTTCCGATACAAAACGGCGACGGGTTCAGTCTGTCGAAAAAGCCTCGCAGAGTTTGCGCCCGCAGGCGCAAATAAAGTTTTAACCATTTTCTCCGGCGACATGTGCGTCGGAGAAAATACTTTACGGCTCGCAAACGTGTGAGCGTAAGCGAGTGCGCTGCGGCGAGCCGCAGCCTTTTCAAACGAGAGCCCAACGAAGTGGGTCTCGTTTGAGAGCTTGTCAAAAAACTTTTTTGACAAGCTCAACCCGCCGCCGTTTCCGATAGGAAACGGCGGCGGTTTGCTGTTCTTTTCAGCCGATGGAATCGTCGTGGTACACCCAGTCACGCACGAGCGTGGTCGTGTATTCGTCTGCGCCGGTGCGGCAGACGACCTGCGCGATGCCGGCGTTGATGATGAGCCGGCGGCACATGGCGCAGGGGGTCGTTTCCGGATAATAGCCGCCGGTGGCGGTGTCGCGCCCGACAAGATAGAGCGTCGCGCCCATCATGTCGCGCCGCGCGGCGGATATGATGGCGTTGGCCTCGGCGTGGACGCTGCGGCAGAGCTCGTACCGCTCTCCGGCGGGGATGTTCAGCTCGCGCCGGGTGCAGCGGCCGAGATCGGAACAGTTGCGCCGTCCGCGCGGGGCGCCGTTGTAGCCGGTGGCGACGATCTCGTCGTCACGCACGATGATCGCGCCGAACTGCCGCCGGAGACAGGTGCTGCGCTCCAGAGCGGCCTCGGCAATGTCGAGATAGTAATTTTCCTTGCTGCGGCGGTTGTCCATGGGTATTTCTCCAATCTTTTTCTTTGTTAATCGATGCTATCCCATTCATTTTACTCTTGGCGCACAAGTTTCGTCAATGCCCTTGTTTTTTTATGAAAAAGATTATAATATAAATAGTCTCTTAGAGGGAAGGAGGGAATCGCCGTGCAGCAGAGAAACTATCAGCGGGAGATGGACGCGCTCATCGCGTCGCTTGACGCCCGCCCCCGGCTCCTTCTTCACAGCTGCTGCGGCCCGTGCTCGAGCGCATGTCTCGAGCGGCTCGCGCCGCATTTCGATATCGACGTTTTCTTCTATAACCCGAACATCCTCCCCGCGGAGGAATGGGAAAAGCGGCTCTTCTGGCAGAAGCACCTGCTCGAAACGGCGCCGTTCGGCAAAAATGTCGGACTGATCGTCCCGGAGCGGGACGAGACGGCGTTCCGCCTCGCCGCGGCGGGGCTGGAAGCAGAGGCTGAGGGCGGCGCGCGGTGCACCGAGTGCTTCGTTCTCCGGCTCTCCCGCACGGCGGAGGCCGCACGCGAGGGCGGATACGACTATTTCGCCACGACGCTCACCGTCTCCCCGCACAAGAACGCCCCGCTTATCAACGCCATCGGCGAAAAGCTCGCCGAAGATCACGGCGTTTTGTGGCTGCCGTCGGATTTCAAAAAGCGCGACGGCTACCGCCGCAGCATTGAACTTTCGCACGAATACGGACTGTACCGCCAGAGCTGGTGCGGCTGCGGTCTGCCCGAAAATTTTTAAATATCACCACAGAAAGAGGTACCTCGTCTTGAACAGCAACGATCTCCGTGAAAAGCTCATTATCCCCGCCGTCGTCGGCGCGCTCTATGCCGCGCTCACGATGCTGCTTGCTCCCATCAGCTACGGCAATCTGCAATTTCGTATTTCGGAAGCGCTGTGCGTGCTGCCGGTTTTCTTCCCGTATACGTCCGTCGGTCTGTTTCTCGGCTGCGCGCTGGCGAACATGATCTCCGCCGCCGGGATACTGGACGTCGTTTTCGGCTCGCTCGCCACGCTCTGCGCGGGACTTTGCGCGGCGGCGTGCGGGCGCGAGGCGCGGCGCACCGGCGCGATGCCGTCCGCAGCGATGCGCGTTCTGGCGTGCCTGAGCCCCGTGGTCTGGAACGGCATCGTCATCGGCGCGGTGCTCGCGTGGAGCTTCGCGCGCGACGCCTTCTGGCAGAGCTTCCTGCTCTTCGGCGCGGAGGTCGCGCTCGGTGAGGCGGGCGTACTGTTCCTGCTCGGCATGCCGCTCATCTCGCTCATCCCCCGGATCTTTCATTTGGAAAGGAAGAACGCCGCATGAAATCGCTGCGCGAGCTTTACACCGTCGGGCGAGGCCCGTCCAGCTCCCACACCATCGGCCCCACGCGCGCCTGCTGTCTCTTCCGCGAGGAACACCCGGACGCCGACCGGTATGAGGTCGCGCTCTTCGGCTCGCTCGCCCTGACCGGGCGCGGCCATCTGACCGACGTCGCCGTGCGCGACGCGCTTGCGCCGGTGCACACCGACATCCTCTGGAACACGGAGCGCACCGACCTGCCGCACCCGAACACGATGGAGCTGCGCGCTTACAAAAACGGCGCGCTCACCGGCGAGATGACGGCCCTCTCCGTCGGCGGCGGCGCGATCTCCATCCCCGGCCGGCCCGACACCGAGTCGCCGGAGGTCTATCCGGAAACGAGCTACGCGGAGATCTCCGCCTTTTGCAGCGCAAACCGGCTGCGGCTGAGCGATTATGTGTTTCTGCGGGAAGGGGAGGAGATCCGGGACTATCTTTATGATATTTGGAACACAATGAAGCAGAGCGTGTCCGACGGTCTCACCCGCACCGGCGAGCTGCCGGGCGGACTGGAGGTCGAGCGTAAGGCGCAGTATCTCTATAACCGCCGCCACATCGACGAAAGCCCGCAGACGCGCGAAAACCGGCTCGTGTGCGCGTATGCGTTCGCCGTAGCGGAGCAGAACGCCTCCGGCGGGGAGATCGTCACGGCGCCGACGTGCGGCGCGAGCGGCGTTATGCCCGCGGCGCTCCTTTATATGCAGGAGGAGCGCGGCTTCTCCGATGAGGCGATCGTCCGCGCGCTGGCCGCGGGCGGCGTGATCGGCGATCTCATCAAGACGAACGCCTCCATCTCCGGCGCGGAGTGCGGCTGCCAGGCGGAGATCGGCTCGGCCTGCTCCATGACCGCCGCGGCGCTCGGCGAGCTTTTTGAAATGGGTCTCGGCCAGATCGGCTACGCCGCCGAGGTCGCCATGGAGCACCATCTCGGCCTTACGTGCGACCCGATCGGGGGGCTTGTGCAGATTCCGTGCATCGAGCGGAACGCCGTTGCCGCGATGCGCGCCATCAATGCGCTCTCGCTGGCAAACTTCCTTTCGGAGACGAGCAAGATCTCCTTCGACACCGTCGTTCACACAATGTATGAAACGGGACGGGACTTAAACCGCGTTTACCGTGAGACCGCCGAGGGCGGTCTGGCGAAAAATTACCATCCTGAAAAATAAGTCAAGACCACCGGCTCAGCCGGTGGTCTTGACTATACCCCCGCTTTTTTCTGCGGGAAACGCTTCCAAAAAAGCTCATTCGTCCGGCGTCAGAAAAATGCCGTCCGGCGTCGTCTCGCCGGTGTAGCCGAACCGGGTACAGAATTCCTCCGCGTACTCCGCATTTTTCTCCCCGACCCAGACGGCATCCGGCCGCTTTCCCGGGTTGAGCGAGTAGTACATCTCCAGACGGTCGAGCGTGACGCTGTCCACACCGGTCAGCCACGCAGAAAAAGCGGCGTTCCGGTAATTGCCCATAAACATCCACGTGTTTCTCGTCAGCGGAAGAACCTCCCCTCCGCGGGAAAGCGCTTCCAGCTTTTTCATGACCCGGACCGTCGTCGCGTATTCCTCTGCGGCGGTTGGGTTGGCAATAATCCCTTTCTGCGGTCCCTCTGTAATGTGTTCCGTTTGAAGGGCGATCCTGTCCTCATTTCCCTTTTGACATATCACGTATTCATATCGCAGAAACGCCGTTCCGCCAATTTGCAGAAGCGCCAGCGCGGCAAGAGTCGCCGTTGAAAAGCGGCGGAGCCACGCCTTTTCCTTTTTGAAGATGCCGCGTGCCGTGACGGCGATCACCGTAAGACTGCCCGGCACTGCGCAGGCCGCAGCAGAAAAAACCGCATACTGTCTCTGGTTGGACGCCATGATGATCAGTCCGGAATATATCATGCACGGGAGCCAGAACAGGAAAGCGAAGCGCCGGAGCGTTTCGGCTCTTTCCCGGTGGGCGATAAAGAAGCAAAGCAACGCCAGCACATTGGCTGCATACATCATGAAATTGGGAACGTTCCACGCACTGACGTACAACACTTCCGCTGCAATCGTCAATATCGTTCCGATGAGAAAATACGCCGGAGCGTGCCTCTCCCGGTGTTTATCCAAAAGTGCTGCCGGTATCATCAGCAGGACCAGAACCATGCACGCTCCCGGACGCCAATACCCATGATAAAAAACAAGCCGGGGATAATCCATCACAGCTTGGCACACGGACTTCAGGAGAGACGTGCGTTCCGGGTGCGCGGGATCCGAAAAAATTCCTTTGAGTATTTCATCCAGGCGGGACAGATCCGCGCCGGCAAGTCCGACAAAGAAAAAGACGATGGCAAGTCCTGCTGCTCCGAGCGTGAAAAGACCGAATGGGCGCGGATAAAACGCCGGGAGTTTTTTCTTTTTCCGCGGAATGAACACAAAAAGCGCATAAAGAAGATATACAGCAATAAGATACGGGCAGCACAGAACCGAACCGGCAAAGGAAAGCCCCGCGAGAATATAGGCTGCGCGGCTTTCCTCTTCCGCGGGGACAAGCAGCGCTCCCGTCATAGCCATAAGGAGAATGCCGAGAGAATTATAGCTCAGCGCGTTGATGCCGTAAGGCGCATATACCGCAAGAGCAAGCGCACCGGCGGCCGCGCCCAGAGAATGATAGCGTCTCAAACGCAGATAAACTGTGGCTGCCACAAGGCACTGCACTGCCACATACAGATACCGCAGCGCAAGATAAATGCCTGCGGTGCCGCCGGTCAGCCGGGTAAAAAGCAGCACGGGAAGATACAGCAGCACACTGGAGAGCTGCGACATATGCCATTCGTCAACGAGCAGCCTGTCGCCCTGTGTCAGCCGGTAGGCAATTGTCGGATAAAACGCTTCGTCCGCCTCAGCAAAGCCGTACCGGCAGCGCCAGCAGAAAAAAACCGCCGTGAGACCAAGTAACATAAAAAAGACGGCGTCATTTTCTCTCGTGCGTGTTTTTTTCATAAGCAGCGTTCCCCCATGACCATATTCTTTGTATATTTTACTCTTTTTCTTGGTAAGCCGTCAATACGCCGGTTTTTCAACGTCCGGGAACAGCCGTCTCCCCTTTTTTACCGAAAATTCTATCATCTTTTTTACACATATTTGTATTGACGCGCCTTTTCCCTCATGCTATAAAAAAAGCATGAACCTGGCGGGAACCGCTCCGGCGGCATTCCCTTGGCGCAACGATATGAAAGGACGGAAAAACCATGAGCAAGGAAGAAAAGACCCCCGAAACCAAAGCCGAAGAGTATGTAGAAACCGAATTTGTAAAGGAAATGGCGGTAGAGCCCGTGGAAGTCCCGGACGTTACCTACGAAGGCGAGCTGATCGGCTGGGCCGAGCATACGCCCCATGAGCACGAACACCACGAGCATCACAAGGAAGACCCCGAGGAGCTCGTGGAGACCGAGTTCGTGAAGGAAATGGCCGTGGAACCCGTGGAAGTTCCCGATGTCACCTACGAAGGCGAGATCGTCGGCTGGACGGAGCACATGCCCCACCACGAGCATACCGAGGAAAAGAAGTAAATCCCCATATACAGCCGGCCGGACGCACAGGCGTCCGGCCGGTTTTTGCTTTGTTAAAAAGGCAACCACCGGCTATGCCGGTGGACATAAAGAGTTCCACTTATG
>ERZ773139.131-NODE-131-length-100016-cov-11.794510_pt1 | contig 100016 bp, 67 predicted proteins | sample MGYA00580854_ERZ773139 | MGnify/ENA primary metagenome ERZ773139 (study PRJEB29015, sample SAMEA2737809) | human gut metagenome | biome: human gut; feature: human-associated habitat; material: faeces | place: China | collected 2012 ...
TTTCTGACATTTTCAAAAGCCCATATTACCTGTCTTATCCAATGGTACTTATCCACTATCCGTATTGCGTTTTTAAACCATATGCCGGCGGTATCATAATAAGTCCGCCACATATCCGAAACAAAATATTTCACCTTTTCCCGTTCTTCCTTTGGATATTTACATAAATATGTTGTTAAATACGGTTTGTATCTTTCGGGAAGTATATCTAAAACAATCTTGTTTTCGGGGTCGGTCAATATGCATTGGTATTTTTCTCCCCAAGTGTTGCCCTTAAATTCATCAATAGATAATACTTTGGGCAGTTCGGCTTTTGGATAGCTTACAAGGTCAAATATCCTGATTATTGTTGATACGGATAAATTTACTTCTCTTGCTACACTTGTAAAAGAGCGTTCATCGGTCAGACGATTTAATACAAATTTCACCAACCTGTTTGTCATACGGTGGTATCCGGGCAAAAAGGTGTTTTCTTCATAAAATCTTTTACCGCAATGCGGGCAGCGGTAGCGCCTTTTTCGGAGCATAATAACAATATTCTTACCAAATGAAGGAATATCTTTTATTTTTTGCAGTCTGTAATCGTGTACTGTATCTGTTGCGGTACCGCAACAGATACAATTATGTCTTTTTCTTTCCATTTCGAGATGAATAATTAAATTTTCTTCTTGTTCAACATTTGTTATTTTTACCCCTTGCAATCCAAGCAATTCTTCTGTAAAATGATTATAGAGCATATTGGAGCCTACGTTTATGGTATCTACTCATTTCCATTTTAACGGTTTCTTTCCAAATATGCTCTACTTTTTTATTTTATCTTATTTTTTCTTCGTAGGCTCTACTTGCTTACCCCAACATTTATTATAGAGCCAAAAATAAATACGGCGGCGCAATTTCGTTTTAAGATGTACGATGTTAATTTTTAGTAAAAATATAAAGTTTTTGTCCAAGTTGTTGAAATTTATTGATTGGCAATTTCTTAATCGGTATAATATGCACATTGCATTACATTATTTGTAAAAAATCAGTGTGCAGGGGGTATAAACATGCGTGCAAAAATAATCTCATCTCTTGAAAAGTGTTTTCTGGAAGACAATATGGATACCAAGCAGTCCGTTACGTCGGGATCAATGCTGAAAAATGAAAATTATCAGTTCCAGATCTGCTACACCATGAAAATGCTGTCCGACGGGAGTAAATTTATCGATCTTAAGGTAAATTCTCCGATTTCGGATTACATAACATTATATAAAATTCAGCATGTTGCGGTAAAAAAGCCCGTATATAACATACGCAACGATAACGATTATCTGTCAAAAAGACCGGGACTTTTCCCCGATTTGCTGACGCCGCTGTATCCTAATAATATGCTTGTGCTTTCAAATAATTTGGAGTCTGTTTTTGTGGAAATATCACCGTGCGGCAAGGTGCCTGCCGGCGTATATCCTATTGAGATAGTATTTACGGATCATGAAAAGGCTGAGGTATGCTCAGAGCTGAAATTTGATATTGAAATAATCGACGCCGAGCTGCCCGAACAGAGCCTTATTTATACACGGTGGTTTTACAGCGATTGCCTGCAGGCGTATTACAGAACGGAATCCTTTGACGAAAGACACTGGGAGATTATTGAAAACTTTATGCGTACCGCAGTAAAACGCGGTATGAATATGGTGTTAACGCCGCTGTTCACCCCTGCCTTAGATACGGCTATGGACGCGGAACGCCCGACGACTCAGCTTGTAGATATATATGTAAACAACGGAGAGTACACGTTTGATTTTTCAAAGCTCGGTCGGTGGATAGATCTGTGCGACAGGGTCGGGATAAAATATTTGGAAATATCTCATTTGTTCAGAAACCAGGGAGCGCGCTTTGCCTGTAAGGTCGCGGCGTATGTTGACGGGGAGTACCGTAAGATTTTCGGTTCGCATACCCGTGCCGACAGCGATGAGTACACCGGCTTTTTAAAATCGCTTATACCTAAGCTGCTTGATTATTTAAAGTCGAAAAACAATGCTGATAAGCGCTGCTATTTCCATATTTCCGACGAGCCGCATTTAGACGAGCTTGAAACATATAAAGCGGCAAGGAAGGTAGTGGCGGATCTGCTGGGCGGCTATCCCATTATCGATGCTTTGTCGGATTATGAATTTGTTGAAGAGGGCATAGCCGATATTCCGATTCCGCAAAGCGACTGTATGATGCAGTTTATAAACAATAACGTGCCGGGGCTTTGGACATATTACTGCGGCTGGCAGGCGGTAGACGTTTCTAATTGCTTTATTGCCATGTCGTCGGCGAGAAACAGAATTATAGGAACACAGCTTTACAAGTATAACATAAAGGGATTTTTACACTGGGGCTACAATTTTTATTTTTCAAAATGCTCATACGGGCTTGTAAACCCCTATCTGCTGACCGCAAGCGATTACTTCGCGCCGGCAGGCGATTCCTTTATAGTTTATCCTGCGCCGGACGGAACCGCTTACGAGTCGCTCAGGCATATAGTTTTTTCCGACGCACTGCAGGATATCCGCGCTTTTCAGCTTTGCGAAAAGCTGTACGGCCGTGATTATGTAATGAATCTGATTGAAAAATCGGGCGAGATCACATTTAAAAAATATCCGAGCGAGCCTTCATATCTTTTAAATCTTCGCGAACAGATAAATCAGGCAATAAAAAACAAGCTAACAACAGCGCAATGAAGGAGAAATTATTTTGAAAGTAGCTTTTTTAGAAAATGAGGTTTGGTGGGGCGGCGCCGTATGCCGTGCGCTGACAATGCCGTACAATGAAAACACAAACGCGGTTTTGGATTTTAGAAGATACAGATTTGAAACGTCTAATCAGACAGCCCCGCTGTTTCTTTCGAATAAAGGAAGATATATATGGAGCAACGAGCCGTGCTGTGTTGAAATTAAAAACGGCTGCTTTTGGTTTGATACCGATAACGTTGTAGTTGAAGCAAACGGGAGCAGTCTGCGCAGCGCTTATCTTGCTGCAATGAAAAAGCATTTCCCGTTTGAGGGCACAGATATTCCAAAATCTTTTTTTGAAACTGCCCAGTATAATACCTGGATCGAGCTTATGTACGACCAAAATCAGGAGGACGTTCTCAGATATGCGCGTGCATTGGTGGAAAGAGGCTACAAGCCCGGCAATTTAATAATCGACGAGGGCTGGCAGCAGGATTACGGTATGTGGAGCTTTGATACCGGAAAATTCCCGAATGCAAAAGCAATGGTTGATGAACTGCATAACATGGGATTTAAGGTTATGCTTTGGGTTGTTCCGTATATTTCACCGGATTGTAATGCATACCGTGAACTTATTGCAGATAAAGCAGCTAAACATTGCATGCGCTGCAAGGACGGTTCAATAGCAATTATGAGCTGGTGGAACGGATACAGTGCGATGCTGGATTTTTGCAACCCGGCCGATTATGAATACTTGGATAATCAGCTCAAGAAATTAATTAAGAATTACGGAATAGACGGTTTTAAATTTGACGGCGGTTCTGTCATCGGATATCAATCATGCATTAACGGTGATGTAGATGATACGGTTTCGTCGCAAGCACGCAATTATGCGTGGAATGAATTCGGCTGCCGATTCGTTTATCATGAATTTAAGGATACATATAATCGGGGAGGAAAAAGCACCGTACAACGGTTGTGCGACAAACATCATAGATGGGATAAATACGGTTTGGCAGATCTTGTTCCGGATGCTTTGGTTGCCGGTATACTTGGATATCCGTTTATTTGTCCCGATATGATCGGCGGTGGAGATTATCTTGTATTTATAGCTCCTGATTTCAAGCTTGATGAGGAATTGTTTATAAGAATGGCGCAATGCTCAAGCCTGTTCCCGATGATGCAGTTTTCTATGGCTCCGTGGCGTGTTCTGTCTGAAAAAGGCAAAAAAATCGTTTTGGAATCTATGAATCTTCATTGCAGATTTTCCGATTATATTGTGAACGAGGTTGACAAATCGCTTAAGAGCGGCGAACCGATTATGCGCTTTATGGAATATTCGTATCCCGGAAACGGTTATGAATATATAAATGATCAGTATATGTTGGGCGATGATATTCTTGTGGCTCCGGTTATAACAAAGGGCGCTTTAAAGCGCAGCGTTGTTTTCCCGAAGGGGAAATGGCTTGATTCAAACGGAAGAGCTTATGAAGGACCGCAAACAATTGAAATAGATGCCCCGATTGAAAAGCTGCCTTATTTCATCCGCGATAATTAAAACAGTAAGCAGGCGTTTTTTCGGCACACGGGAAAGCGGAATATTATGCTTTATCCCGCCGCCGCAAAACGGCTTATACTTATTGATCCGGCACACTTTAAAGGAGGAATAGTAGCTGTGTTTTCTGCGCTTTTATTTACAGAAAACAGGGATATCTTATCTGTTTTTCAATCCGTTGCTTTAAATTACGGATGCATAGTAAAGCATATGACATTCGGGGAAAGCGTTTACAATTATGCCTGCGATACGCCGTTTTCCGCGGTTTTTGTCGATGTAAGCGGAATGTCACGGGCGGAAGCCGACAATAAATTAACAAATATTGCGGCAGGGGTTAAGGGCTTATGCTTTTATAAGCTTATTTCAAACGGAGAGCCGCATACCGAAAGTCCCGAATACATATCGCTGGAAATTTCAAATAGAGAAAGGCTTGCCGAATTTTTTTCCAAAATACTTGCGGATAAAAATAAGGAATCAAGAAATATTCTCTCGGCGCTCAGAATTTGCAACGACCGTCTGCTTACGCAGGATATTTTTACGGGCAGAATTCTTCTTGCGGTATATCCGCTGACGTCGGCGAATGTTACCGCCGAAATTCTTTCGGCGTTTCCGATCGAGGCTCTGCCCGAAAATACCGATTGCTTTACGGACGGCATAGCCGTTTACGCATTTGCGGAATGCGGTCTTAAGCATATATACAAAATATCGCTGGATATTTTAAACAGGCTTAAAAAGAATAATTTGCGCGTCAGTATATTTTTCAGCGACAGGATAGCTTCGTTTGAAGAAGCAAGCACCGTATTTTCGGATCTGAACGCGTATGCGGTTCGGTGCAGATTAAACAACAGTAATATGGAAATTTCCTATTACAACAGTACGATGCAGATGCTTGAGCCGTTCGGATATATGATACGCAGGGCGCAAATAACCGGAAACAAAATACGCAACATCGATAATGAAAAAGAGATCAATTGCATTATAAACGATTTCTTTGAGCAAATACAAATAAGCAGCTCCTTAAGAACAAATATGCAGTTTTTGGTTTGTGAAATGCTGCGCTCCGCGTTTGACGATACAACCCTGCAGGATAATCTTATAAACATAGTAAACTGCACCAACAGGCAGGAAATAAATAAGCTGGTCGTGAGCCTGTTCAACAAAGAAAAATCAAAGCACGACAGTTATTTGATAACCGATAAGGACCGAATTGTTTTAAAGGTGCTTGAAATTATCGACAGGGAATATGCAACAGACCTAAGCCTCGGCAAGATAGCCGAGCGCGTGTATCTTTCCCCTGCGTATATCAGCAGAATTTTCAAAAAAAGCCAAAAGGTAAGCTTTATTAAATATCTGAATAACGTACGGCTTGAAAAGGCGGCGGAATTACTTAAGGTCAACAATTATACAACAAAGGAAATAAGCCGAACGGTAGGGTTCAGAGACGTTTCGTATTTTTGCCTGTGCTTTAAAAACAAATACGGAATGAGCACTGCCCAGTACCGCCGAATGAATTTATTGGATAATTAGCCTATGGCGCAAATATAAAACCGTAAGAAAGGAATTGCCGTTTAAATGAAACAAAGGCTTTGCTCCGTTTTAAAAAGTATTATAAAGCTGCCCGCGGCAATTCCCTTCAAAAGGATATGCGGCAGGCTTTATGAAATTATTATTCCGCACCGCGGCGACGATAAAGGCTCGCTTGTGCGCAAGGCAATAATTATTCTGCTGTTAATATGCGCCGCAGTATGTATAACCCTGCTCGGCATAATTGCAGGCAGGCACGGTAACAACCGCAAAAAATATTCCGAAATTCAAAGCGTAATGAACAATATCTTAAAGCAGCAGGAAAACGAGGACGGCGGATTGGATTTTTCCGCCCTGTATGAGCGCAATTCGGATATAAAGGCATGGATTTCTATACCCGATACGTCCGTAAATTATCCTATATGCCAATATTCCGATAACGATTATTATTTGCATCACAATTTCGATTTGAAAAAAAGTGAATTCGGTACGCTTTTTTTCGATTACACCAATACTGTAAGCGGTGAAAACGCCAGTCAGAATCTTACAGTATACGGGCATTCAATGAGCAACGATCAAATGTTTACCTCACTTCTTAAATACCATAAGCTAAGCTTTTATAAGGCTCACCCGTATATTACGCTGATAACACCGGAACGCCAAATGCAATATAAAATTTTTGCGGTAATGGTTGCCGCCGCAAAGCCCGAAGACGATAACGGTTATTTTTACGATTTTACCAAATGCGACTTTGCAAAGCAGCGTGATTTTCTAAGCTGGGCGGACGAGGCAAGGGAGCGCAGTATTTTTAATTTGAATGTCGACGTTTTGCCCGACGACAGGGTACTGACTCTTTCCACCTGCGATTATGTGTTTGATAACTGCCGCTTGGTAATTATGGCGCGCAGGCAAAGAATCGGCGAAGAAAGCGGGATCGATACGGAAACCGCCGTTAACAACCCGAATCCGCGATACCCTAAGGCATGGTATGACAAAAGGAAAAAAGCTTATCCCTTCGGATAACAGGGAACAGAGAGGAGTGTGAAAAATCACGTTAAATAATATCAGCCTGCCCATAAAATTTCCGCGGGCCGCTGCCGGAGATTTTTAAACCCGTTCAACTGCAGTTTCAGCGGCAGAATGGAGAATAGCTATGAAAATAAGAAAAATTGTCACCGCTTTTTTGTGTGCAGCTTTGGCGCTTGGCTCTTTACCCGAATTATCTCCCCTTGCCTTACCGATGGTTGACAGCGAGGATAATACGATGATCATATCGGAAGACGGCGGGCGGTATATTGTTTCAAAGGAGCAAACATACAGCTCTTATGATTGCTTTGATTCCGCTTTGTCGGGCAAGACCGATCGGGAACAGCTTGATCAGTCGGGAACCGTATGGAGCGTTTCGGGCTATTACGGGGTTAAATATCCGGCGGACTATCCCGCCGAAAGCTTTTATTGCCGCAGATATGAAAAAAACGGTCTGTTTGGAATAAGCTCGCTTAGGGGTACGGACGGGAATAATAAGGTAGACTATTACGATTATCGGCACGGCATTACGCTTGACCCGTCTGAAAAAAGCATATATGTTTCACCGGTTGCAAGCTATTGGAAGATCGGTGAAACCGGAGGTCCCTCCTTTATTGAAATGAATTTTACCGCTCCGAAAACCGGTAACGCAGTATTATACGAGGTAAATAACGAAAAAATAACAGGGGCAATAAACAGCCCGTTTTACTCGTTTGAAGCGGAAAAAACAGATAAGGTGGGAGTATCTGTTCTGTTTAACGGAAATAAAATATGGCCCGCCGCAGAGGAATATGCGGTAATTACCCAAGCGGATACTATAACGGAATTTCCGGATTTGGGCGTGCTTTCATTTAATACGGGCGATAAGCTTACCGTTCGCATAACCCATTTAGAGGGATATTATTCGCAATCGGATATAGTCAGGCTGACCCCGGCGGTGAGCTATCTTTCGGAAAGCGAAGACCGAACGTTAAATATTTTGGCGGTAGGGTCGCAAAGCACGGCGGGAATTGCCGCGCGCCTGCCTGCCGTATTAAACCAATGCGGCGCCTCGGCCTATACGGTAGGCGTTCTTACGGACGAAAACGCCGCCCTTTCCGACTTTGCGGCGGATAATACATACAGCTATCTGCAGTACAATTCTTCGTCTGCGGATTCTGCGGCGGTGCAGGCAAGCTTTTCAGCCGCACTCGGTAAAGCCGAATGGGACGTTGTTGTATTAGAGGGCGAATATATACTTGATACGCAGGCGTTTAATTCGGCTTCGGCAAAGGTTGCAGCCGGTTGCGGTTCGGGAACAAAAACAGCCGCCTGCTTTGCCGCAGATGTTGCCTGCGATCCGGCGGTTTCGGAATTGACCGATATTGTATTGCCGAGCGGCGTGGCAATAAGCAATGCGGGAACGTCTTATCTGAAAGAGGTTAATTATCCCGTGTTTGACGAAAACGGAATAACCGCCGTTGCAAAAACAATTGCCGCGGTTACATGGGCAGAGGCGCTTTGTATGTGGCAGATCGATCTGTCCCTGTCAGAGCTTCCGGATGTTCCGCCGCAGCTTAACGCGCCGGTTGAAAACGCGGCGAGAACAGCTTTGCGCTGCCGCTATTCGTTAAGGGAATCAAAATACAGTGAAAGCAGTATTTCAAATCTCAGGGGAGACGCAAATTTTGACGGAGATTTAGACGCGGCGGATATTGAAAATATTCAGCAGTACTGCCTGCAGGGAAATTCGGTTACACACTTGAAAAATGCCGATATAAATTCCGACGGAGTAATTGACGCTGCCGATACAGAGCTGCTTCGTCAATTGCTTTCGGGCGCCGAAATTCCGCAGCCTCAGCCCACGGGCGTAGAGGCATATCAGGACGAAAACGGAAAAATCGATATTTCAAGGCTTACCCCCGTTACGCAGTCCGAGACGGTATCGGAAAACGGAAGAAATTACATAAGCTTTAACGGCAAGCCTTATTTTTATAATGCGATACATTGGCGTTATAACTATATAAAAACAAACCCCAATATTGATGACGCCGATATTATGTCAATATACGAAGAGGGCTTCCGTCAGGCAAAATCCGCCGGCTGGAAATCAATGGTTCAGTACGTTTACTGGACGGATATTTTCGACGGTGAAAAATACGACTTTTCTTTAATTAAAAAGTTTTATGATCTTGCCGAAAAATATGATATGACCGTTCAGATAAATTGGTTCGGATATGATAACTGCGGCTACGGCGGATATATGCCGTGGCAGACGGACAGGGAAAAGTATCCGAAACTTGAGGTTGATTATCAGGCTCTCGGCTTGCCGGAGGAGCTGCCCGATCTGTCAAAGGATATATTTATAAATGAAGAATGCGAAGCCGTTACTCAGCTTATGGCATTTCTCAATATATACGATACTGATCGCCGAACGGTTTTAATACAGCTTGAAAACGAGCCGGATAACCCCGAAGGCGGCAACGGGCAGTGGCTCAGTCAATTTTATAATGTTGTAAATCTTCTTGACAAAATAGGTCAGGCAGTTCATAATTCGCCGTTTAAAATCGTTACCCGTGTAAACGTTACGGCAAACGGCTGGAATCAGGAAATAGAGGGACTGGATTACAACGAGCGTATGTCCTTTGCATTGTCTAAAAACGGTATAGACCTGTTGGGAAGAGGATTTTACGACTACGGCTTAAACGATCAGGACGAGTTTGACGAATACGGCAACGTATTGCATACGCCCGAAATCGGAATAGTTCTTCAGCGGTATATCGGTCAGGCAATAGAGTCTCTTAGCAGGGGCTACGGCTTAGGACCGTATCAGCTTAAAAATTGCAGCGTAAACAGCAATAACAGCGTGTTTTTGGGCGGCGTTAACGACTGGTCGCGCAGCACGGGTCAAAAAATAAGCGCAAAATATATATACAGCGACAACGATTATAAGTACGGCGTTAAGGTTGACACCTCAAATGTTTCCGCAATTAACCATTCCGAGCTGTATGCTATGCAAAAATGCATTAACTCCGTTTCGGATATGCTTGCAACTCTGCCGCGGAACAGAATGGCGGGCTTTAATACGTATCAGGACGCATACCGCCTTACGGGAGACGTAAAAACAGAAATAAGAGAAACCAAGGCGTTAAACGGCAGAACGGTAAGCTATACGTTTTATAATCCGGATATTGAATACGGCGGCGCAGGTATGGTATTGGCGGACTATGACGACAGTTACTATATATTTGCCACTCAGGATAATTCCCACTTTGAATTTTCCGATCGCATCATTTCTGCCGAGACCGGCGCTTTTGCTGACGGAGCCTGGGTAAGTAACGGAGAATATACGCCTGAAAACGGGTATACCGTTACTCCGAAGGCGGGTAAGGTTTATCGGATACGGTTTTCAAAGGAATACCGCGCATACGATTATTTGAATAAATACCTTACCGCAGCCGACGGCTCAAACGAGCCGCTGTATTCCGATAAGGATAGAATAGAGGATAATTTCGGCCTGTCCGCACCCTGGAGCGTTGGAAAGCTTAAAAATGCATATCCCGCAAACGATTATATTGTTACCGGCGGAGAAAAGGTTTTCAGAGATATGCAGATAAATTCCGGTATTTCGGTGCCGGGTATCGCTTCGTACAGTACAAAAACAAGCGGATATGTGGGTATAGGATTTTATAACAGCAAGCTGCTTGTAAACGGCGGCTTATCATGGGAAGGGTGTAACGGATACACTAATATTATTAAGTTTACCGCTCCCGAAAGCGGCAGGGTAAGGGTATGCTGCGAGGGCGGATTAACGCCGGCATATAACGAACCGATTTATGCACAGGGAAATTACACGGTTACAATGAACGTTTATTTAAATAACGAAATAAAGCAGACGGTAACCGCAAGCGGTAATAATCCCGGAACGCCCGAAGCCCTGATCCTTAATATTTCAAAGGGGGATACGGTCACCTTTGAGATCGCCAACACAGGCTCATCCTACGCTTATACCTTTGTTGACCCGACCGTAAAATACGAAGCCTACGGCTAAAAAATCCGAACGGGCGGAACGCTTGCCTTAACCGCCGCGAACCGGGCGTTTGGTTTGGGTTCCGCCTTATTTTCGGCAAATAGGGTATTGTACTGTAAAATATAGACAAATTTGTCATACGATTGCAAATATTTAATATTGTGTTTTGATAAGCGCAGGTATTATACTTTAAATGTGGACGATTTTAATTTTACGTAAAAAAGCAAAAAATAAAGGAGCGGTTTATATGCAAAAAAGAATTTTATCTGCCTTTTTGGTAATGGCAATCCTATTTGGCGCGGTTTCCTTTACTACGATGGGGGCGTCGGAAAAAATTTTCACCGGCGAAAACAGTCGTTATAAAATCGAAGGCGAAGTTTATAAAGCATACGATGAGCTGTACGGCTTAACCGAAAACCGTACCAATGCTCTTGAAGACGAGGAATCCGCTGAAATTGACCAAAGCCAAACAAATTGGAAATTAATCTGTAATAACGGTTATACTGCCGATAGAGACAAGTATTATAAAATAATTTTTAAAGACAACGCTGTGGACAGTAATTATGTGGCTGTTTCTCCTGTTGTGAAACCTGATGATTTTAAATATAAGTTCGGAGCAGTATTGAGTAAAGATTCCAAGCGTTTAATACTTTCGCCTGTTCACTCGAATGATATTGGCAGTAAAAACCGGTCGACAGCGTCACTTAGTTTTACAGCGCCCAAGTCCGGTAAGGTTGTTTTGTATGATTTTTACGGAGACGCAATAACCGCAATGACCGGCGAGCCCTTTTATTCATTCTTGACAAAGAACAATGAATACCACGCTAAATACGGCGAAATTAAAGCGGATATTAATTTCTATCACAATGAGGAATTACTTAAAACCGTTACAATCTCCGAAACGGTACGTTCGGTTGATTTCCCGGATCTCGGTGAAATTGAAGTATCAAAAGGCGATACTCTGAAAATTGAAGTTTTATACAAAAAAAGCAATGATGAAAACGGTTATGGTGCTCAGGGAGAAAAGAACGCAATTTCAATAAATCCTGCTGTTGCCTACACCATAGAGTATTTGGATGAAAGCGTACATTCGTACAGTGCTTACGAATATTTAAACAAATTCGTAAGCGATACGGTCAATTACCCGGATAAAACAGAAATAACCGATTTCAGTCTTTCGGCACCGTGGAGCATGAAGTATGTAAATCCGGACAATAACAAAGATTTGACTACAAAGATTTCCGTCGTAAGAAATGTTAAGCCCAAGTGGACTGAGAATGGATTTGGCTCAACAGACGGTATCGGTTATTACAGTACGTCAAACGGGAATAATGATAATATTCATACAATTTTCCACGACGGTAAATTATTGATAAACAGCAGATATGACAAAGGTGGTTTTGGTGCCCGTGCAACGGCTTTGCGGTTTACAGCGCCTAAGTCGGGCGAGATAATTATCAAGAATGACGGAAAAATAAAAGTATTTTCCGAAAGTCCTGTTTGGGCCGGTGGAGTGTCAAGCGTAAAAACAAGGATAAACCTAAACGGCAAAACCGTTGAGGGCAGTGAGCAAGAATCCACGGACGGAAATAAAGGTTTTGACTTCGATGAGGTTAAGTTGGAAGTTAAGGAAGGCGACGTTGTAGACTTCCTCGCTTGGAGTGAATCAACTACATATGCATATACCGACTTTGCCCCCGTTATCTCTTACCTTAAGTACTTCGAAAGCGGCTCAGGTACCGAATCCGGCGACAAACCCGGAACGGAACCCGGCAGCGAGCCAGGCAATAAGCCCGGCGGCTCTGAAGACGCAAAAAACAACATTCTTTTCTCTTACGCCGCATACGAGTATTTAAACAAGGTTGTTGAGGAAAATAAGGCTGCAATAAACGACGGCAAATTTAAGCTTACATCCGATTCCTTTAAAGCCTCGGCACCGTGGAGCGTCGCGTTTTCTGCACCTACCGGTGGTAATCCGTGGTATTCGAAAACAATTTATCTTAAAGACAAATTTTCTTTTGTGGGTTCGGGTTCCGCAGGCGTTAGTAAATATGCATTGACAGGTGAGTCATCAGGTGGTAATGAATGTATGTTTGTCGCTTTTGATGACGGTAAATTGGTTATCAACGGCTCATATAAAGCTAATGAATTAAACGGCTATATTACTTCATTGAAATTCACCGCACCAAAATCGGGAAATATTGAGCTTTCAAGTGACATACTCACCTGTATGAAAGATGCGCCTTATTGGGCAAACACTAACCATATAACAACCTTTAATATTAAAAAGAACGACGCGGTTCTTAAAATCGTATCTGTTACTTATACAACCGGTAAGCCCGCAAGCTGGTCTGTTGACGGGGTTGAGCAAGCAGACACCGCTCCTGCTTTCCCGACCGTTTCTGCAGAGGTTAAAAAGGGCGATATTCTTACCGTTGAAGTAACTCAAGGCGGCGAAAGCAATAAGTCGTGCGTTGCAATAAGACCGATTGTAAAATATACTTCTTACGAAACTAACGGTCTTAATGTTCTTGCAATCGGTAATTCAAGTACAGCGGAAGCAACCGGTTATCTGTATAAAGCTTTAAGTGCGGTCGGTGTTAAAGAGATTAAGATAGGCGCTTATATTTCGGGAAATGCATTAAGCGCTTATGCAAATGAAATTTCAGAAGATTTATTTTACTTAACCGGTGACTACACCTTATGCAATAACGGTGTAAGCGGCACCGCAGAGCAGATGACCTTAAAAGCTGCAGCCGAAAAGGCAGAATGGGACGTTGTTATTCTGCAAAGCAGCAGCGAAGACTTAAACAACACAGAGTTTAATAAAACAATAGCCGCAATTAAAAAATGCTTCCCCGGCGCCAAGCTTGCCTATTACGCAACAGCTGTTCCGTTCGGTGAGGATACGCATTATAAAGACCATACCGATATAAGCGATAAGGCGGTATTAAATGTGACCGACAGCGTGGATTATTATATTCCGGTGGGTACGGCGATTGAAAATTGCAGAACCTCATACCTCGGAAACCGTTTGAAAATTTCGGGCGGCAGCATTATAGATGGCTTCCAAAGCGATAACGGTACTATGAGCGAGACGGCTAAGCTTATCGCCGCAATGACCTTTGCGGAGGAGCTTTGCGATCAGGTGGCGGACTGGAAATATGACAGCTTTAGCGGCGTTATAAAGAACGAAACCGAATTTGAAATTGTAAAGGCGGCTGTTCGCAGGGCTGTTATGCGCCCGTACAGAGTAACCCAATATGCGGAGGATACCTCCGTAACGTTATCGGGCGACGCTAACTGCGACGGTAAAGTAAATATATGCGACCTGGTTCGTTACGGTGAATTTACGGCAAGAGTTAACGGCACAGAGGTTTACAAGGCAAATTGCGATACCGTTAAGGATAACAGGCTTGACGAACAGGATTTGACCGGTATTAAAAAACTGTTATTGGATATTCGGTGAACGGCGGCTATGCAGCTTGTAAAATACGATTTTATCAATAGCCTGCATGAAGGACAGGGCGTATGTTGTTAAGGTTAAAAAGGATTTTTGCGCTTTTCATATCAATAATGCTTATTTCTTTATGCGGCTGTAATAAAGCGGTTACCGATTCATCGCAAGCCTCATCAAATGATCCGCCTGTGACCGATACACAGTCTGCTGTTTTTGAGCGTAACAGCTTTGAAGCCTTGCTTGACGGTGACGGAAGGATTATTTCAGGTAAACAAATTGCTTTAACTGCTTCGTCGGTTAAAAAAAATTCCGACGGAAGACGGTATATCTCACACAACGGGAAACCGTATTTCTTTAATTCCGTTTATTGGAGCCTTTCCGCCTTGCAGTCCGATAAATTGGTTACTGCCGAAAATATTTATAAAATATTTGAAGAAGGCTTTGCCGGCGCGCATGACGCGGGTTACCGTTCGATTAGCCTCGGCATTGACTGGGCGGTCTTTTATGACGGAAGCAAGTATAACTTTTCGGCATACGAAATATATTATGATCTTGCCAAAAAATATGATATGTCGGTTCAGCTTATTTGGAACGGTTATAATTATTCGGGCGGCTGCAGATTTATGCCGTGGCAGATCGACCGCTCCGTTTATACCGCCCTAAAGCTTGATGACGTGAAGTTAAACAGGGAAATTCCCGATTTATCCCGTCAAATATATATTGATGAAGAAGCGGACGCTTTAAATCAGCTTTGTGCGTGGCTTAATTATTATGACAGAGACGCCCGCACCGTATCAATTCAGCTGGCGGACGCTCCGAATTCGGATTCGGGTATCGGTAAATACTGGTCGGGTCAGTTTTCAAATATGCTTAACCTGCTGGATCGTCTTGGCAAAACGGTTAAAGAAGCTTCGTACCGTATGGTTACCTGTGTGAGTCTTTCAACCTTAGATTATACAGAGGAAATCGACGGATTGAGCTATTCCGAGCGTCTTCACCGGCTTATTGATTCGGAAGGTATTGATATGGTAGGAATGAGTGGGAGAACACTTGAGCTTGCAAATCTTTCAAGCTTTGAATACGGTAATAATATTCCTTATCTTTCTGCTCTTGCTCCGGTGACAAGCCGTTTTATATCTCAAAGTGCAGACGCTGTTGCAAATGGCTACGGTATAGGCGTTTATGAGCTTAAGTCATTCGGCAGCGATTATGATTTGGGACTTTATCAAATGAATACGGAAGGCTGGGTAAAGCGGGAAGAAGGCTTTTTAAACGGTGCCCTATTCGGGAAGGAAATTATTACGGAAAGTAATTTTGATGAAATTGCTTCCGTCAATAAATGCTATAATGCCGTATCACAGCTGCTTGCAACGCTTCATCCATCCGATATTATTACATACAATCTTAATCAAGATGTTCCGTATTCCAATTTAAGAGAGCTTGGTAATATTGATATTATATTTACTTGTACGCAAGATGAGGCATTATCGCAAAGTTTTGGTAGCGTTGCAATGGCTTTAATAGACGTATACGGAGCATATTACTTTTTCGCATCGCGTAGCGGAGCTTCATTTCTTATTGACGGAGATATTTCCGAAGTGACCGTAGGAAGTTATGTCGACGGTGCATGGATACCGTCTGATGAAAATGTTACAATCAGCGAAAGCAACAGCATTACGGTTGAATCGGGAAAAGTATACCGTTTATTATTAAAATAGTACATTTTGCTCATTTTATGAAAGGAAAAATAATTTATGAAAACAAACTCTTTTAAAAGGATTCTTTCGTTTGGTATGGCAGCAATTATGTTTTTAGCCGTTACCGCATGCGGCAAGAATTCAGGCTCTTCCGATTTGGAGTCAAGTAACAGTAATTCTTCAAGCCTGGAAAAACAAAACGGTGCAGATGCGCTTTCACAGTATATTGGAGAAAACGGTAAAATCGATACTTCAAAGTTGACTCCTTATAAAGCGTCGGAAATCGCAACGGTTAACGGAAGGAAAATTTTTAAACATAACGGAGAACCGTACCTTTACAATGCACTTCATTTACGGTACAGGGCTTTTACAACCACCATGGCCAATTCCATAGCCGAAAAAAAGTTTGAAGAAGGCATGCAAAAGATTAAGGAATCGGGAATTGATACCGTTATTTTGTATATTTATTGGGAAGATATGTACGACGGTAAAAACTACAATTTCGACGATCTTAAATTCCAGTATGACATGGCAATAAAATACGATTTAAAAATTCAGGTTAACTGGTTCGGCTATAATAACTGCGGTTACGGCGGATTCAGAAAATGGCAAAAATTGCGTTCTAAATATCCGGCATTAGAAATAGACGATCCCAATATAACCTCAGAAATTCCGGATTTATCGCAACAGATTTTTATAGATGAAGAAATTGAGGCTATCCAACAACTCTGTGCATTTATAAACATATACGATACGGATCGCCGTACAATTGCAATTCAGCTTGAAAATGAACCTGATAACGATGAGGGCGGTATGGGCTATTGGCTGAGTCAATATTCGGCAATGGTTAATTTGCTTAATAAATTGGGTGAGGCGGTTCATAACAGCACCTACGATATGATTACAAAAATCAATATAACAGTAAGAGGTATTGACGAAACGATTGATGGACTTGATTATTTCGCTCGTGCAAATAATCTTATTGAACAGCCGTATCTTGATTTGGTGGGCCCCGATGCCTACAATACTAACACGATGCAGGATATGTCCTTTTACGATAAGGGGAATAATATCCCGGTACATCTTGAAATAGGTCCATCGGTTTGGAGTGTTATTGGACAGAGTGTTTACCATCTTATTAACGGATACGGTATGGGTTATTATGATTTGATTGATATCGGTTATACAGGTAACGGCGGTTTGTACCGTCTTAATTCGGAAATTTGGGAGGAACGTGACGGCACTCAAATCCTCGGTAAGCCGTATAACGGTGAGATTGAATGTAATACGCAGGAATTTATCGCTATGTCTAAAAGCGTGAGTGCTTTAAACGAATTATTAGCTTATATTCCAACTTCCGATATGGCCGGCTTTAATATTAAAATGAAAAATGTTGCAAGTGACATTCAAAAACTCGGCGATAAAAAAATCACTTATGATTACAATAATCCGTCTGCAAAGTACGGGGCAAGCGGTTTGGTTTTAAAAGGTCCCGACGGAGCATATTACTGCTTCTCAAGTCAGGCGGCAGATTTTACATTCCCATCTGCGCCTTCTTCTGTAACATACGGTTCCTACAGTGAAGGCACATGGAACGAGGAAGGTAAAATTACAGCAAACGGAGCAAAGGTTACTTTAGAGGCAGGCAAGGCATACCGTGTGGTACTTTAGGCATTAATAATCTTTAAGCCTTAAAAATATAAAAAATTTGAACAAAGGGGTACGATTATGAAAAAGAAACTTTTTTCGCTTATTACACTCTTGTTAGTCACGATTATTTGTTTCAGTCAGTTTTCACTGTTAAGCGTTTTTGCCGGAGCTGAGAATACCGAAGACGATTTACCTTCGTACAGTGCTTACGAATATTTAAATAAATTCGTAAGCGACACGGTCAATTACCCGGATAAAACAGAAATAACCGATTTCAGTCTTTCCGCTCCTTGGAGCATGAAGTATGTAAATCCGGACAATAACAAAGATTTGACTACAAAGATTTCCGTCGTAAGAAATGTTAAGCCCAAGTGGACTGAGAATGGATTTGGCTCAACAGACGGTATCGGTTATTACAGTACGTCAAACGGGAATAATGATAATATTCATACAATTTTCCACGACGGTAAATTATTGATAAACAGCAGATATGACAAAGGTGGTTTTGGTGCCCGTGCAACGGCTTTGCGGTTTACAGCGCCTAAGTCGGGCGAGATAATTATCAAGAATGACGGAAAAATAAAAGTATTTTCCGAAAGTCCTGTTTGGGCCGGTGGAGTGTCAAGCGTAAAAACAAGGATAAACCTAAACGGCAAAACCGTTGAGGGCAGTGAGCAAGAATCCACGGACGGAAATAAAGGTTTTGACTTCGATGAGGTTAAGTTGGAAGTTAAGGAAGGCGACGTTGTAGACTTCCTCGCTTGGAGTGAATCAACTACATATGCATATACCGACTTTGCCCCCGTTATCTCTTACCTTAAGTACTTCGAAAGCGGCTCAGGTACCGAATCCGGCGACAAACCCGGAACGGAACCCGGCAGCGAGCCAGGCAATAAGCCCGGCGGCTCTGAAGACGCAAAAAACAACATTCTTTTCTCTTACGCCGCATACGAGTATTTAAACAAGGTTGTTGAGGAAAATAAGGCTGCAATAAACGACGGCAAATTTAAGCTTACATCCGATTCCTTTAAAGCCTCGGCACCGTGGAGCGTCGCGTTTTCTGCACCTACCGGTGGTAATCCGTGGTATTCGAAAACAATTTATCTTAAAGACAAATTTTCTTTTGTGGGTTCGGGTTCCGCAGGCGTTAGTAAATATGCATTGACAGGTGAGTCATCAGGTGGTAATGAATGTATGTTTGTCGCTTTTGATGACGGTAAATTGGTTATCAACGGCTCATATAAAGCTAATGAATTAAACGGCTATATTACTTCATTGAAATTCACCGCACCAAAATCGGGAAATATTGAACTTTCAAGTGAGACACTCACCTGTATGAAAGATGCGCCTTATTGGGCAAATACGGATCATACAACAATCATTAATATTAAAAAGAACGACAATGTTATTAAAACAATAACAGTTACTTACAAAAAAGGTGTTTCCACGGGTTGGACCGTTGACGGAGCGGAGCAGGCAGATACAGAGCCGGTTTTCCCGAAGATTACGGATGAGGTGAAAAAAGGTGATGTTCTTACCGTTGAGATAAGCCAAAGCGGCACAAACAATAAGTCGTGTATTGCTGTAGCTCCTGTTGTTGCTTATACATCTGTAAGTGATAATGGTGAGACCGAAGAGGAAGACGCAGAAGCGAGCAAACCAAAATACGGAGCTACATATAATGCTCATGATATTTTAGGAAAGCTTTTGCAAGAAACCGAAATCGACGGCAATGAGATTGATCAGGAGAATTCGGTTTGGAGAGTGGATATTTCTTTCCCACAGTGGATGGCAACAGGATATAAAGGAATGGTCTATAAATACTTTAAAACTGTAGCAAATTTAAAGAATGTTCCGTCTTTTGCAAGATCCTCATTGGTTCAATCGGCCGGATCTTGTACAGTAGGTATCCCGACTGATTCCAATATAATTGTTATTAATCCAAAGGATGCTTGGAACTCAAAACAATCGGAAAATATAGAATTTAATATTGATTTTGTAGCACCTGCAACCGGAAAAGCGGTATTGTACGATCCCGATGAAGGTATTTGGGGTGGAATACAGGGCGATCCATATTACTCATATCTTGAAAAGGATTCTGCGGTTTCAAAGATACAGGTTCTTTTGAACGATAAGGTTATCTGGCCCGCAAGCGGCGAGTTTACACAGATAGACAATAAGAACCCCGCGGTTGATTTCCCGCGCATTGAGCTTAATCTTAAAACAGGCGACGTTTTAAGACTGCGTACTCAGCGTGTAGGCGGTTCGGGTGGCTTCGGAATGCAGTTAAACCCCACCGTAAGCTACTACGACGGCGTACCGCAGACAGGCGCTTCGTACAACGGCGAAATTATAACCTTAGTTGCTTTGATGAGCGTATCGGTGCTTGCAATTTTCACATTGGTTCTTATTCAGAACAAAAAGAGCAGAACCGATAAATAATCAGGAAAAAACAGCAGGCGGGCAAATTATAAAAGCATAATTTCGCCTGCCTGCAGGGCGCAGGGCATTTAATTTTATTTATTAAAAAGCTGAGGAACCGTTATGAAATTGCACATCTTAAACAGACTGCTGGCATTTCAGCTGGCGCTGGTTATATTTTTAACTTTTGCCGGCTGTAAAAAAAGCGGAGTTTCATCTGTTGACGGTACATCGGTTGCCGATAATTTTTCAAGTGCCGAAGAATCTGTCGCCGCTTCAGACGCGGCAGACGGTAATACCGATTCCGACCCGCTTGCAAAATATATAACCGAAAACGGTAAAATAGATACCTCTGAATTAACTCCGTACAAGGCGTCGGAGGTAGCCACTGTCAACGGCAGAAACATTTTTAAGCATAACGGCAAGCCTTATCTTTATAATGCAATGCATTTCCGTTATGACGATCTTAACACCGCCTACGGTCCGGACACTGCAAAGGAAATCCTTGACCAAGGTATGCAGAAAATTAAGGAATCGGGTATAGACACCGTTATTCTGTATATTTACTGGCGCGATATGTACGACGGTAAGAATTACAATTTCGATAATCTTAAAATGCAGTATGATACGGCGATCAGACACGATTTAAAAATTCAGATAAATTGGTTCGGGTATAATAACTGCGGTTACGGCGGTTTTATGAAATGGCAGACCGACCGCGCAAAATATCCCGCGCTGAAAATAAACAATCCCGAAATAACAAAGGAAATTCCCGATCTGTCAAAGCAAATTTTTATCGATGAGGAAATCGAGGCTATCAGGCAGCTTTGCGCATTTATAAATATATATGATAAAGACCGCCGCACGGTTGCGGTTCAGCTTGAAAACGAACCCGATAACGGCGAGGGCGGTATGGGCGACTGGCTAAGTCAGTTTTCCAATATGGTAAACCTGCTTAACAAGCTTGGCAAGGCGGTTCACGGCAGCGTTTACAGTATGATAACAAAGGTCAATCTTACAATGACCGGTTGGGACGAAATTCAGGAGGGCTTTGATTATCCTACGCGTATCAATAAGGTTATAGAACAGCCGCACCTTGATTTGGTGGGTCCCGACGTTTACGATGTCAGCACCGTTCATAATATCTCTTTTTATGAAAAGGGCACCAATATACCGGTGCATCTTGAAATAGGACCCTCGCCGTGGAGCGTTATCGGGCAAAGCGTATATCACCTTGCCAGCGGATACGGAATGGGTTATTACGGCTTGGCGGAAAGCGCGCGGACGGTTGACAGCGGGCTGTACCGCTTTGACGATATGCGATGGATAGAACGCGACGGCACCAAAATTCTCGCGGCTTCAAATTACAAGGGTCAGCTTGAGTGCAATACACGGGAATTTATTGCCATGTCGCACAGCGTTGACGCCTTAAGGGAATTATTAGCCTCGGTTCCGGTTTCGGATATGGTGGGATTTAACGTAAATATGAAAAATGTTGTAAGCGACCTGAGAAAGCTTGACGGTAAAAGGTTTACTTATGATTATAATAATCCCGCCGCAAAATACGGTGCCTGCGGACTGGTTTTAAAGGGTCCTGACGGCGCATATTACTGTTTTTCAACCCAAACGGCGGACTTTACATTCCCGTCCGCACCCGCTTCCGTAACATACGGTTATTATAAAGACGGTGTGTGGAACGAGGCGGGCTCGGCTTCGGCAAACGGCGCAAGAGTTACGCTTGAAGCCGGCAGAGCGTACCGCGCGGTACTTTGATTTTTAAGGCACAAAATATTTTATCGGATTTATTAAACAAATAGGAGTCGGCTTGATATGTTTTATAAAAAAGCTTTATCTTTCGGTTTATCGGCTTTAATAGCCGCCGCGGTATTTATGCCGATGGGACAGGTGTCCGCAGCCGAAGGCAGATCATACACAAAAGAAGAAATCGAGACGCTCTTACTTGATAAAGGTGTTACATACCAAAGCTATCTTGATAAATTCGGAAAATCCGAATATGCTTCGGATAGCATAGATATTGCGCTCTCGGATTATTCCTCGGCGTCTGCGGACAGCGGGATTGAATTTACCGATTCGTTTGAGGGCAGGAATAATGTTCTTAAATGGGAGAGCGGCAAGGGCAGCATAGGCTACGACATTAACGTTCCGCAAAGCGGACTTTATAATATATGCTTTTCGTATTATCCGCTTGAAGGGTCGGGAAATAAAATCGAGCTCGGCGTTCAGATAGACGACGGATTTCCGTATTCCGAGCTTACATCGTTTTCGCTTAACCGAACCTTTAATTCCGCTAAAGGAATCGCCAAGGATCAGGCGGGTAACGACTACAATACCGAGCAGATAGAGATTTTCAGCTGGCGCGATATGTATGCGCAAAGCGATTCGGGCGTCAGCGACGATCCCTTTTTAATTTATCTTGAGCAGGGAACGCACAGGATCATTCTTTATTCGCACAACGAGCCGTTTGTTCTTTCCTCGGTAAAATTAGCCGCCCCGCAAAAATACATCGGATATGACGAATATCTGAAAAAACACGGCGCGGTTGAAAACGGCGACTGGGGGAAATTATACGAGGCGGAAGCAACTGCCTTAAAATCAGAAAAGAATATGGTTGCTTCTACCGACCGTACAAGCACAAAAAACAGCCCTTACAGCTATACAAAAAACGTACTTAACGTTATAGGCGGAAGCACGTGGAAATATCCGGGGCAGTGGCTTGAATGGGAAATAGATGTTCCGAAGGACGGGTATTACGAGCTGTCCTTCAGGTATAAGCAATCGTATAAATCCGGCTTGAATTCTCATCGCCGTTTATTGATAGACGGCAGCGTTCCGTTCAGCGAAGCCGAAATTTTGAATTTCGGATATTCTTCAGGCTGGGAAAATTATACGGTTTCGGATAACGGCGGAGAACCGGTATTCTTTTTTCTTACAAAGGGAAAGCACACGCTTAGGCTGGAAGCCGTTGTGGGGCAGCTGGGCGCCTCTGTAAGCAGGCTGACCGATCTTGTTGCCAAGCTTAACGAGGAATACCGCAAATGCCTTATGATTACGGGCAGCGATCCCGATATTTACCGCGATTATAATTTAGACGCGGAAATCCCCGATTTAATCGATACCTTTAAAGCCATTTGCGATTCTCTGCAAAATGAATATGTAAATATAAAAAACATTCTGAACAGCGATAAGGACATCGGTGATATTATCAACGTTCTGTTATATCAGCTCCGCGATATGATAAACTCGCCGTCGACCATACCCTATCGGCTTGATTCATTCAGCTCAAACATCGGCAGTCTTTCTTCGTGGGTTCTTGAGCTTAAGGAGCAGCCGCTTATGCTGGATTATATTTATGTTTCGCAGTCTCAGGCAAAAAAGCCTGCTGTAAACGACAGCTTTTTCGGCGCGGTTCTTCGCGAGTGCAGATCCTTTATTTATTCCTTTATTGCCGATTACAGCAATATCGGCGGGGAAAGCGCGTATGAAAAAAGCATCAATGTTTGGGTGAACTCCGGACGCGATCAGGCAAACGTGCTTAACGCCATGATAAACGATATGTTTATACCCGAAACAAATATAGGCGTTTCTCTTAAAATAACAAGCGCTTCGGTTATTCAGGCATATCTTTCGGGAAATGCTCCCGATGTATCGATTATGCTCGGCCGCGGTCAGCCCGTAAATCTTGCCCTGCGCGGAGCGCTTTACGATTTAACGGAATTTTCTGATTTTTCAAAGGCGAAAGCGGAGTTTCAGAATACGGCGCTTGTTCCGTATACCTTAAACGGCGCGGTTTATGCCCTGCCGGATTCGCAAAAGTTTTATATGATGTTTTGCCGCAAGGATATTTTGCGCGAGCTTGGTATAGAAATTCCGAAAACATGGGACGATTTTTGGAAGGCGACCCGAATAATACAAACCAATAATATGGACGTCGGCTTGCCTTACACCTCTGTCGACGCTTCGGGTGCCGTCGACAGCGGAATGGGGTCCAGAAATATTTTTTCTGCCCTGCTTTTGCAGATGGGCGGTAAATTTTATAACGACGATCTCTCGCAGACGGCTCTCGGAACCGGCGAGGCTCTTGAAGCGTTTGAAACATGGACGAATATTTATACCAAAAAGAGCTGTCCTTTAACCTATAACTTTTATAACCGTTTCAGGTCGGGCAGTATGCCGTTGGCTTTAGCTGTTTATACAGACTACAACCAAATCGCCGCAGCCGCGCCCGAAATATCGGGATTGTGGGAAATGGTTTCCATACCGGGAACGGTACAGGAAGACGGCAGCATAAGCATAGCGCAGGGCGGAGCAGGCACAGCGGCTGTTATTCTTGCTTCAACAAACAGCCCGAACGAGGCATGGACCTTCCTTAAATGGTGGACGGGAACCGAAGCGCAGTCAAGGTTTTCTTCGGATATTGAGGCGGTGCTCGGTGTTGCGGGGCGTTACGCTACCGCTAACGTTAAGGCAATGAGGAGCCTTTCGTGGACTAACGACGAATATGAAAGGCTTATGTATTCATGGAGTCAGGTTGAGGAAATTCCCGAAGCTCCGGGCGGTTACTATTTAACAAGGGATCTTGATAACGCATTCCGCGATGTTGTATACAACTCAAGAAACGCGCGCGAATCGCTGCTGAGCTGGAAGCTGAGCGTGGATTCCGAAATTTCGAGAAAGAGGGAGGAGTTCGGTCTTGATTAAGCCTAAAAGCAAAGCGAAAATTTCATACCGTCAGGATATAGCCAAAAACTGGCGGGTATATCTGATGTCTCTTCCTTATCTTTTGTTTTTCTTCTTTTTTGTGGTATTGCCGATAATTGCCTCCGTTTTTTTAAGCTTTACATATTATAATATGCTGCAAGCCCCCTCCTTTATCGGGTTTAACAATTATTTCAACCTTATTGTAACAGACACCGTATTTTTAAAGGCGCTTAAAAACACACTGCTTTTTGCCGTTCTTACGGGACCGGTAAGCTATTTCCTCTGTTTGATTGTGGCGTGGTTTATAAACGAGCTTCCGCGGTATCTGCGCGTATTGATGACGCTTATATTTTATGCGCCTTCTTTATCGTCGTCTGTTTATTTTATATGGCAGTATTTATTCAGCGGAGACTCTTACGGCTTAATAAACGGCTTTTTAATGAAGCTTGGGATAATATACGAGCCTATTCAATGGCTTTCCGATGAAAAATACACCCTGATCGTGGTAATGATCGTTCAGGTTTGGATGAGTCTCGGAACAAGCTTTCTTGCATTTATTGCCGGCTTTCAGGGAATCGATAAATCGTTGTACGAGGCAGGCGACGTAGACGGTATTAAAAACCGATATCAGGAGTTTTTTTACATCACGTTTCCGCTGCTTAAGCCGCAGCTGCTTTTCAGCGCGGTTATGCAGATCGTAACGTCGTTTTCGGTCAGTACCGTTTCACAGCAGCTGTGCGGATTGCCGAGTACAAACTATTCGGCGCATACGATAGTTCTGCACATAACGGATTACGGCAATATCCGTTACGAAATGGGCTATGCCTGCGCTATTTCGGTGGTATTGTTTATTATTATGCTTTTAACGCGTAAGCTGATCGACTTTTTATTAAGCTATATTTCGGACACTTAAAGCTTATATGGGCGGTAAATTTTATTTAGGGATGATGACAGTGCATTCATTGAGGGTGAAAAGGAAAAAAAGGCACGGCAACCGTTCGGTTGCCGGCACATGCGGTATTTTCGTATTCCTGCTGATTTTGGGTATGTTTATGATGCTGCCGCTTTTATACGCAATAGTCAGTTCATTGAAGCCGTTAGATGAGTTGTATATCTATCCGCCGCGCTTTTTTGTAAACCGTCCTACATTTGATAACATAAAACAGCTGTTTACGCTTGCGGCAAATTTGTGGGTTCCGTTCAGCCGATATGTATTCAACAGCCTTTTTGTAAGTGTGGTTGCAACGGTAGGGCATATTATTATTGCCTCTATGTGCGCTTTTGCATTCTCAAAATACAATATCCGCATTAAGTGGATGTTTAATGTTATTCAAACGGCGCTGCTTTTCAACGGCACGGTTCTTTGGCTGCCTCAATACGTTATTATGGCGAAGCTTGGGCTGTTAAATACCTATTGGGGTTACATATTTCCCATTCTTCCTATGCCGCTCGGTCTGTTTTTAATGAAGCAGTTTATGGATCAGCTGCCCACAACGCTTATAGAGGCTGCCGAAATCGACGGCGCCACGGCGTTTACCATATTCAGAAAAATAGTTATGTCTACCGTAAAGCCGGCTTGGCTTACGCTTATGGTCTTTGCATTTCAAAGCGTTTGGAACTCGAACCCTCAGGGCGTTGTGTTTGACGAGCAGTTAAAGCTTTTGCAAAGCGCAATTTCGGAAATAGTATCAAGCGGTATTTCAAGGGTCGGAGTATCTATGGCGGGAAGCCTGTTTATTATGATACCCCCTATTCTTATTTTTGTTTTTTCTCAAAACAGCGTTATTGAAACTATGGCTCATTCCGGAATTAAGGATTAAGGAGGTTAAATGATGAGGAAGAAAGTAACGGCTTTTTTCAGCATACTGCTGATTTTCTTAATTCTTATGTCGGTTTCGGTTTCGGCTTTATCCGATACGCCTTATCAAGGGTATACCTACGATTCGTTTAACACCTCTAACCCCGCGCCGGTAGGATTTGAACCGGAAGCGACGGTTAACAGCGGCAGCTTAAGGCTTGAAAGCTTCGGCTCGCTTTCGGATTTTGATTTTGACGAAAACGGAAATTTATATGTTCTTGATTCCGATAAAAGCTTAATTTATATTTTAAGCAGTGAATTAGAGTATATTAAAACGCTTTCACTAAAAGAAAACGGCAATGCAATTTCTTTTGAAAAGGCGCAGGGAATATTTCTGCACGCGGCAAACGGCGCGGCGTTAATATATATTGCGGATACCGAAAACGGAAGAATACTTGTATCGGATACGGAAGGCAATGTTTTACGCATTTTAAAAAGGCCCGAAACAACGTTGATATCGAACGATACGCAATTCCGCCCGTTAAAGCTGGCGGTAAGCGATGAAGACGTAATATTTGTGCTTTGCCAGCATATCTATTCCGGAATTTTAATGATAAATAACAACGGCGAATTTCTCGGATTTTGCGGAAGCAATAAAATCGAAGCGTCCGCACAGGTTTTACTGGATTATGCCTGGAAAAAGCTTTTAAACGAATCGCTTAAAAGTAAAACCTCAAGGTATGTTCCGGTTGAATATTCCGGACTGGATCTTGACGAGTCGGGAAATATTTATGCCTGCTCGGTTTCGGGCACTGATGAATCCGAAAGAATACGCTGTATAAACGCAAAGGGAAATAACATTTTTCCGAACAATACAACCTTCGGAGACCTTGAAACCTCAACCGTCGGCAGCAATACGGTCACTACAACGTTTACGGATATCACCGATATCGGGTCGGGGATTTTTGCGGCGCTTGATTCAACGCTCAGACGCGTATTTGTATACGACCGCGAGGGAAATTTTTTGCTGTCGTTCGGTACTGTCGGCAATCAGGCGGGCACGTTTAAAACACCTGCCGCAGTAACCTCCTACAATGAGCGCGTGTATGTTCTCGATCAGGGTAACGGCAGTATAACGCGTTTCGGCGCTAATTCCTACGGTCGGCTTATTATGCAGGCGTCACGCAGCTATCTTAACGGAATGTATGATGAATCTATCGATCAATGGAATGATGTTTTAGCACAAAACGGCGGCTTTGAGACGGCATACGTAAGCATAGGCCGTTCGTTAATGAATCTTGACGAATATAAAGAGGCAATGGAGTATTTCAAGCTCGGTCAAAGCCGAACGGATTATTCCAGAGCGCTTCAGCAATACAGAACACAGTTTATTGCCGAATGGTTTAACGTGTTTTTTATTGCGGTAATTTTAATTTGTATAGGCGTAAGGGTTCTTTTTTACCTTAAAAAGCGAAAAACGGCTATTGAAGGAGCAGACGTGCAGATAGGCTACGGAACAAAGCTTTTCAGCTCTTTAAAGCACCCGCAGCGCGATATGATGGCATTTGTAAAGGAAACAAGGGGCGCGTTTTGGGTTGCTCCCGCCGTTGCCCTGCTGTGGTTTTTCCAAAAGATATTCGCATACCAGTGCACCGGATTTGTTTTCAACGAAAACGATCCCTCAAAAATGGATATACGTCTTTTGTTCCTTATGTCGATAGGCGTTTTTGCGGTGTTTATTGTTTCCAACTGGTTAATTTCCACCATGCTTGGGTATTCCGGAAAATTTTACGAAATTTCAACCGTTACGGCACTGGCACTTATGCCGTATATTGCGGTTAATATTTTTAACTCCGCATTAAGCAACATATTAACCTCGGAAGAATCGATGTTTCTTTCAATCTTTACCGCAATTGCGGTTGTTTGGGGAGTTATGGTTCTGGTGCTGGGCTTTTCAAAAATACACGAAACCGGAATTTTCGGAACGGTTTGGCTGATTCTGCTTACCCTGTTCGGCGTGGCGATCATTGTATTTTTGGTTATGGTATTCTTTAGCCTTTGGCAGCAGTTTGCGGATTTTTGCACCGATGTATTTCGGGAGATTATAGGTATTTTACGTTAGGGGGGAAAGCTTATGAAAAACAGCAATTTTGTAAGAGCGATCGCATTGTTGGTAACGGCGGCTTTCCTTGCCGCGCCCGGTATTCATAAAAATGCCCTTGCCGATAATGCGGAAGGCTCGGTCAGCGTTGCTTCGGAAGAGAGCGGGGCAATAACAATCTCAAACCGACAGGTTGAGCTTGCCTGCAGCCGCAGCGACGGAAGCATAAGACTTTCCGACCTTAATACGGGAAATATCTATTATTCAACCCCTGCGGATACCGCCGCCCTTGAAAGCACGGACGCTCTTAACAGAGTGCGCTTAAAATCACAAATAATATTGCAGCTTTGCAACGAAAGCGGAGAGGTTACCTCGGCAAACAGCTCCTCCTTGGCGGCAAATAAACTGATAAGCATAAAAAAAGACGGCGGCAGTATTGTCTGCTCGTACGATTTTCGGGATTACTCAATTAAAATTTCGGTAAAATACACGCTTAATAAAAACGGGTTTTCAGCCTGTATTCCTATGGACAGCATTGAATGCAAGGGAAGCTACTCGCTTATGCAGGTATCGCTGTTACCGTATTTTGCGGCGGCAGACGTGAACGAAAGCGGTTATTTTGTTGTGCCGGACGGCTGCGGCGCGCTTATTGATTTTAATAACGGAAAAGCGGCGCTCGGAAACTACTCTCAAAAAATTTACGGCCCGGACGCTATCCAAAACGCCTCAAAAATGACCGCAACGACACAACCGGCGCTTTTGCCCGTAATAGGCATTCACCGTAATGCCGCCGAAAAGGCGGGGAGCAATATGCTTTTGTATGTAGAGGACGGAGCCGCCTGCGCAACGGCAAATGCGGCGGTAAGCACGGCGTCGCTCGGCTACAATAATGCTTATTTCTCATTTACATATAAATCTTCAAACCGTGTTACAATGCTTGAGGATACCGATTTTTCTTCTTCGGTTTATATGCTTTCAAACAACACGCCGTCTGCGAAAAGCTTTACGGTTTCTTATAATCTGCTTTCTTCCGACGGCGATTACAATGAAATGGCGCAGGTAACGCGCGATTTATTAAAGGCGGATAGTTTAAAAGACGATTGGGAAAACGGGGACAGGGTCTTTATTGAAGCCTATATGTCTGTTAAAAAGGAAAAGTATTTTTTAGGCATACCGTATAATGCAAACGAAACGTTAACGAAATTTGACGATTGCTTAAAGCTTATAGAAAAGATAAACGGAAATGCCGTGATGCTTTTAAACGGGGTTGATCCGGACGGAGCGGTCGGAGGTAAGATCGACTCTAAGTTCAGGGTTTCTTCGGGACTCGGAGGAATAAAGGCATATAAGAAATTCGTACAGCAGGCCGAAAAATCCGGCGCCGCTGTTTTTCCCGCCGCGGAGCTTGTAAAATTCAATAAAAGCAGCATAGGCTATAATACGTATTTCAATAATGCGCGCTCGGTCGATTATAAGCCGATACTTGAAAGATTTTATCTGTTCGGTAATTATGAAGAAAACAAAAAATATCCCGAATTGTCTTATCTTATTCCGGCAAAAACGGTTACGGCGGGTAATTCGTATGTAAAGTCGCTTGTTAAAAACGGTATTACGGGCGCGGCGCCGTTATCTGTCGGCAATTCTCCGTATTCCTCGGCAGACGGTAAGGGCTGCGATTTAACAAGCGTAATGCAAAATTACATAAAAATACTTGAAGATATGCGGAATAAGCAAATAAACGTTTTATTAAAAAGTCCGGCGGCATATGCAATTCCGTATGCAAAATATTTATATTCGCTGCCGCTCAGGTCAAGCTCCTTCAGCGTGTGCGATACGGACATACCGTTTCTTCAACTGGTTTTGAACGGCGTTAAAAATTACAGCACGCCTGCGCTTAACCTAACAAACAACCGTGAAGAAATGCGGCTGCGTATGATTGAAAGCGGTTCGTCGCCTGCATACTCGGTAATCGGGGCAAAATATGCGGATATAAAGTCCACGCCGCTTGACGTTTTGTACGGGGCGGAAATGGATACGCTTTCCGAAGAAATATTATCCGAAATTGCAGAATACAGAAATGTGTTTGAGGCAACGGGCGGACTGATAGAAAGTCACCGTATTATTAACGGTAATTTACGCAAGGTAACCTTTAAAAACGGCACCTCGGTATATTTGAATTATTCGGATACTCCGCAGACATACGACGGAATACAGATAGACGCATTATCATACAGCCTGACGCAGGCAAGGGAAGGTGAACAAAGTTGATCGGGAATAAGCATAAGCTGTCATATGAGCGCCGAAGAGGTGTTGTGGGATACGTGTTTTTGATTCCGTGGATCATCGGGGCGGCGGTGTTTTTTATGTATCCGTTTCTTCAGTCCGTTGTGTTTTCTTTTTCGGACGTAACCTTTGAAAACCGAAAAATAATCACAAAGTTTGTCGGGCTGAATGTATATAAGGCTGTTTTTATTGAGGATCCTACGGTCTTTCGTATGATGATAAGCTCTATCGGTCAAACGCTGCTTTATACGGTATGCGTATTGATTATGTCGGTTTTTCTGGCGATTATTCTCAATCAAAGCTTTAAAGGCAGGTCCTTCTGGCGCCTGATATTCTGCCTGCCGATTATTGTTTCATCGGGTCTTGTGCTTGAGGTCTTCAAAAACGACCTGACATTTCAGGCAGGCACAAGCGACGCAACCACAATTTTTCAAAGTACGGTATTATCACAGCTTTTGCTTGATATGGGTATAGGCGACTCCGTTATCAACGCAGTTGTAACGGCGGTTAATAACATTGTTGATATTCTTTGGATGTCCGGCGTTCAGATATTGCTTTTTATAACGGGTCTGCAATCGGTATCGCCGATGCTTTATGAGGTTTGCGACGTTGAGGGCGCAACCGCATGGCAAAAGTTTTGGAATGTTACGTTCCCGTTATTAACGCCTTATATTATGCTGAATGTGGTTTATACAATAATCGATATATCCACCGCAACTACAAATTCGGTAATGAAAAGCATAAACGGGTATTACCGTAATGTTATGTATTCAAGAGGCTCGGCGGAATCGGTCGGATATTTTCTGATGATCTTAGTGATTCTGGGAATTGCGGCGGCTGTTATGTCTAAACGAACGTTCTACATCGATAAATAGAAAGGAGATTTAATACAGGCATGAAAAATGGTATTGACGGCTCTGTAATAAAAAGCGTTGCATTTAAAAAGGCTTCCTCGGCTGCCTGGAAAATTTTGCGCTTTTTAATATTGCTTTGTATTGGATTTGCGCTTGTTTATCCTTTCTTGTATATGATATCCTCTACCTTTCGCGGCGAAGAGGATATTTGGAACCCCACAATAGTATGGATCACGCGTCATTATACGCTCGGTAATTTAAAGGCGACGATGGTTAATATGAATTATTCGTCCTCGCTTGTTTTCAGCTTGCAGATTTCTGTTGTTACCGCTTTATTGCAGTGCTTTATGTGCGCTTTTGCGGGGTACAGCTTTGCACGCTACGATTTTAAGCTTAAGGGGGTGCTGTTCGGAATTGTAATTTTAACCATCATTGTTCCGCAGCAGATGTATATTATTCAGCTTTTTCAGATCGTGAAAAATTTGGGGCTTACAGACAGCGCCGGCGCCTATTGGATACAGGCGCTGTTCGGTGTGGGAATAAGGTCGGGGCTTTTCATTTATATTTATCGGCAGAATTTCCGCGCATTACCGACGGATCTTGAGCATGCCGCGGCAATCGACGGCTGCGGCGCATTCGGAACATACTTTAAGGTTATGCTTCCGAATGCACTTAATTCATTTGTCGTTGTATTCCTGTTTTCATTTATTTGGCATTGGAACGAGTATTTCTCTGCGGAAATTTTCACGGTGCATAAAAGAAATATACCGCAGGCGTTATACAATCTGCGCACCTTATTATCCGCTCAGTTAGGGGGAACCAGTCAGGCTGTGGCGGTTACTAACCCTATGGAATTACAGGTTTGGGTTGAAGCGGGCGCGCTGCTTTCGGTTTTGCCGGTTCTTATAGTGTTCTTTTTGGGTCAAAAGTTTTTGCGCGAGGGTATTTCACGCACAGGCATTGTAGGATAGGCAAACGGTATACACAGGTATTAATTGCAAATTAATATAAATAATTATTTGGAGGAATTAAAATGAAAAAAATCTGCAAACGATGCGTTTTAATCGCGCTGTCACTTGTTATGGCTTTGCAGCTTTCGGCTTGCGGCAAAGAAGGCAAAACAAGCTCCGAAAATGATACAAAGCAGGGCGGCACGTCGTCTGTCGGCGAACCGGTACGCGTTAAAGAGGACGGTATGCTTTTTGAAACGCGCAAGGTTGACAATCCGGATATAACCATGCTGATCTTCTGGGATCCGATGGAGGATATCAATGAGATCAATGCGCTTTACAAGAAGATTTACGGCGGCAATGTAGAGGTTCTTGTAAAGTCATGGAGTCAAAAGTCTTCATTGATCGCGTCATATGCGGCTTCAGGTACAAAGGCTGAAGTAGTAATGCTTTCAAAAACGGATTTCCCAGTAATGTCGGCTTCAGGTGTTCTTGAAGAAATTGATTTGGCTAAATTGGACAGCGGCAGTAAATACTGGAATTTTAACAATATGAAGAACCTAACGTCCATCAACGGAAAGAATTACGGTCTGTGCTTTAATAACCTTAATATAGTTTCAACTCAGCTTGTTCTTTTTAACAAGAAGATATTTTCCGAATTCGGTCAGAAAACACCGCTTGAGTATTTCAGAGAAGATGCCTGGAACTGGGATAATTTCAGAAAAACGGCCGCTTCCTTGACAATGGATAAGGACGGCGACGGAAAAACGGATCTTTACGGATATGATGTTTCGGTGTCGCAAGCCCCGACTTATTTAATGGAATCTAACGGTGCGGAGCCTCTTAAATACACAGATAATACGTTTTCGCTTAATCTTAACGATCCGCGTGTCTTGGCTGCTTACCAGTTATATTCTGATATGTATAATGTGGATAAATCTATTTGCACAACTGAATTTAAAGAATATTCTAACTTCTTAAACGGTAAGGCTGCAATGACGACAATAGCTATTAACCAAATGGCCCAGCTTTACAATGACGGTATGGAGGCAGGCAGCATCGGTTTTGCGCCGTTCCCGTCTGGTCCTGCCGCGCAGGGCAAATACTTTGCCAATTATGAAGGACATCTTATTGTAGGCTCGGTTAAGGGCACCGGAAATACAGACGCTACCCTTGCATGGATGGAATGCGCTGTAAGCGTTTGGAATAATCTTGCCTTAGATAGCCCTCCGGAAATCACAAATTACCTTTACAGCGATGAGGAAAAATCGGTTATTAAGGAAATCAATGCAAAAACAGTCAATTACGATGAGACGGGCCTAAAATATACTGCGGACGGCTCTTACGGTACGCGTTATATAAATACTTGCTTCTTAACCGCTCAGGAAATGATGTATAAAATACGTGAAAACCTTCCTTTAAGCACCGTTATCGAGCAATATAAGCCCACTCTTCAAGGGTATCTTGACGCGGCAAACGAATTGTTGAAAACCGCAAAATAAAACCGCAGCAGATAATCCGTGTAAGTTGTTTTGCTTACACGGATTATTGATACCGCAGGTTTGTTGCATATAAAAAACGGAGGAAACGATTTAATGCAAACGTTTAAATATTCGGTAAACGGCAGAAAAAAATTATGCTTTACAAAAAATACCGATTTAAGCCGAATTCCCGAAGCGGCGAGAAAAATAATGAGCAGGTTCGCCGCCGAAAAATGCGGAGCGGAGGACGAAATATCGGTAATAGAAACCGAAAAACCGATTTCGGATAAGCTTAAGGAGGAGCTGAGACGCTTAAATAAAACAGACGTTATAAATAATCCCGACGGATATGTTATAAAAATGTCCGAAGGGAGTATAACGGTAAGTGCAAATTCAGAATCCGGCATAATGAATGGGTTAATGACATTTTTGCGTCTTTTAGATGATGAAGGATGCTACGGTAAGGAAATGCTTTGCGATTATCCGATAAGCAGTATTCGCGGTATCAAGCTTATGATTCCCGCACGGGAGGATATACAGGATTTTTATGATTTTATTGATATGATGGTTTTCTTTCATCATAATACACTTATGCTTGAAATCGGCGGAGCTATGGAATATAAACGTCATCCCGAAATAAATGAAGGATGGAAAGAATACGCCGAATTTATGTCGGAATATTCGGGTAAATCAAAAGAAATTCAAGAGCATACGTTTCCGTGGCGTAAAAATTCAATTCACTGCAATAACGGCGGGGGTTCATATTTAACGCAGAATGAAATACGTGATATGATCGATTACTGCACCGAAAGGGGAATAAGGATAATACCTGAGGTTCCCTCCACCTCTCATTGCGATTACTTGCTTACTCGCCATCCGGAGCTTGCGGAACGCTGCGAGGATCCTTATCCCGATACATTTTGTCCGTCAAACCCAAATTCGTACAAATTGCTTTTTGATGTGCTTGATGAGGTTATTGATGTTTTTCACCCCGAAATAATCAATATCGGTCACGATGAATATTACTCCATCAACATTTGCGACAGATGCCGTTCAAGATTGAAAAAAAACGAAGATATTTATGCGGAAGATATTATAAAGATACACGATTATCTTGCGGCTAAAAACGTTAAAACCATGATATGGTGCGATAAGTTGCTTAATGTTTTGACAGAGAGCGGAGCTAATTTCGGAGGCGCTTTAAATTATGTATATAAGAATTGGGATGTAAATTCAGAGCTGCTTGGCATTATACAGCCTACATGGAGGGCAAAGGAAAAAATTCCGAAGGATATTATTTGTCTGAACTGGTTTTGGTCATACGGGGAAAAATATGATGAGGACCTGCGGGAGTTTCCTGTTATCTTCGGAAATTTTTTGGGATCCGGTATGTCCGGTTTTAAAAAACGTTGCGGCACCAATACGGTCGGCGGAATTTGCTCAAACTGGGGCGCGACAATGCCGGTGTATCTACAGCGCAATAATATATATTTTAATATGGCGTATAATGATATTCTTTACTGGGACGGCGAATATAACGACGCGGACGACCGTCAGTTTGAAGGCTGTGTTGAAGAGGCGTTTCTAAACCTGTTTCATTATCATTACGGCGTCGGGTGCGGTTATGCGGGAAAGTACATTGAAGTAATACATACTACCGACTGCAAAAAAAAGCACCGTTCCTTCAGTGACGGAGTTTTTGCAGGCGGAGCGGAATATAACAAAGAATATTTATTGGGCGAATATGTTATTACGTACCGCGACGGCACTTCCGAGAAGGTTCCGGTTGTATGGGGTGAAAACATAGGAGCGGAAACAACGCCGTGGTACGGCAAAGCCGTAGAGCAGGAGGCGGGCGCCGGAAACCCCGGACAGCGTTCCGCACGAATAGACGCCGTATTGGCGGAAACCGCATTTACTTCGCTGCCGATACAAAAAAACGGTAAGGTATATTACAGGTATTTAATTAAAAAGTCATTCCCGGAAAAGAAAATTTCCGGCTTTGAATTTATAAGCGGCTACGACTTTAAGGTTGACATTATTTCCGTAAAGGAGCTTTAAATAATCGGGCTATTTATAATAAGAGGGCGGATGGCCTGTGAATTTTTTAAAGATTTTGCTGAAATGCGCAATATCGCAAAATCCCACTGCCTCCGCGCAGGAGGTTACCGTTATGGGGGTTGTTTCAAGCATTTCCATGGCGCGGTCAATTCTTATTTCCATTTGATAATGATACGGTGTTGTTCCGAAACGGGCTTTAAAAATTCGGATAAAGTGGTCCTTTGTAACGTAGCACATTTTTGCATATAAGCCGATATCGATCGTTTGGTTATAGTTTTCATGCATATAATTAACGGCTTTTTCCAAATTTTCGTTATCGGTTTTAATGCAGGGAATGTTGTTCGGTATAAGGCTTTGCATAATAAGCGACAGCAGAACGGTCATATAGCCCTCGCTTGTAATATCCGAAAATTCCGTTTTTTTATAATGCGAAATAATCATTTTTTCAAATGCCGATTCAAACTGCTTGCGGTCCTGTATCCTTATCATAACGGCGGGAGATAAACAGTATTTTTTTAAAATATCACAGGAATATCCGCTGAAATGCGACCACATCATAACCGAAGAATCGCTTTTTTTAAAGCTGTAATGGTGTCTTATGCCGGGGAAATATAAAATCAGGCTGCCTTCTGGTATCTGAACAGTATCTCCGTTTGTTTCAAAATACCCCATGCCTTTTACAACATAATGTATCGAATAATCAATTCTGCCGTTTTTCCGTACCGTATCGTAATCGCGGTCGGTCAGCCATTGCTTTCCGCAGGAATTAACGGCAAGATAACCGTCGTATACTCTTTCTGAGCTGAATGTTATTTCGGGCATAATATACTCATTTCCCCCTCCGTCTTGATTGCTTTACACAGCATTATTATATTACATTGATTTATAAGCAAAGTCAATAAAAATCGATATTATACAAATATCGGTCGATTACGGACATTTATGCCGGATATGCAATATATTATAATTAAAACGGCAAATATAATACCTTGAAAGGAAGATTAAAATGGAAAACTATAATCTTATACCCCCTGAAGAACTGGGAAAAGACACAAAAATCAAATTGTGTGTGTGCGAGCACGAGGTTGATATGTACTGGAAGGTTGCGATAGAGGTTCTTGAGGTTATTCAAAAGAACAACGCCGCCGGCGAGCCTACGCTTATGATAGTTCCCTACGGACCCTTAGGACCGTATTCAAGAATGGTAGAGCTTATTAACAAATACCGCGTTTCATTAAAAAATTGCTGCTTTATCAATATGGACGAGTATCTTAAGGACGCGCATACATATATTGACCGCGACGATCCGCTTTCCTTCCGCGGCGGTATGGACAGAATATTTTACAGCAAGATCGACGATGAGCTTAACCTTCTTCCCGAAAACAGAATTTTCCCCGAACCCGGAAACGAAGGCAGAATAATGGAAGTGATTAAAAAATACGGCAAGCTCGATATGGTGTTCGGGGGAGTGGGAATTAACGGACATTATGCTTTCAACGAACCGCCGGAGCCCGGCGAAGAGGTTTCGGCAGAGGAATTCTGCAACCGTCCCACAAGAGCGCTTAAAATTACAAGGGAAACCAAAACCATAAATGCGTTTATGAACTGCGGGGCGAATTTCGACGCAATTCCCGATTGGTGCATTACCGTTGGAATGAAGGAGATCTTCAATGCGAAAAAGGTGCGTATGTGTATGCCGCGCGATTGGAATGCCGCCGCGCTTCGCAAAATACTTTACGGCGAAGTAACCCCGAAGGTTCCCTGCTCGCTTTTCAGAAACCATCCGGACGCTATGATCTATGCAAGCGCGGTTGCAACAGCCTGCCCCGTATCCGAGATCAGGGTATATAATAAATAATGAGCGCACTGCTTTTAAAAAACGGCAGATTTGTATTGCCGGACGAGGTGACCGAGCCGCAAAACCTATTGATAAGGGACGAAATTGTTTTTAAAATAGGCGCAGAGGACTGTGGTGAAGAGAGTATAGACGTTAAGGGCGGGTATGTTTTCCCCGGCTTTGTTGACATTCATATTCACGGCGGCGGCGGCGCGGACTTTATGGACGGAACTGCCGAAGCGTTTGAAACGGCGGTAAGGGCGCATCTTAAAAGGGGCACTACAACTCTGGTGCCTACCGCCATGACCGCAACGCATAGCGAGCTTGTCGGGTTTATCAATGCGTATCACAGCTTTAAAAAGCACAGTAAATATTCAGACGCGGCGGTCGGTCTTCATTTAGAGGGTCCTTATTTTTCAAACACCGACAAAAGCTCAAAGGGCGCGCAATCGGGAAACCTGATAAGAGATATAAGCTTTGCCGAGATTGCCGAGCTGCTTGATACCGCCGACGGCAGTATTATCAGATGGGACGCCGCGCCCGAAATTCCGAACAGTGCAAAATTTGCCGAAATATGTAAGGAAAACAATATTATTTGCGCGGCGGCTCATACAAATGCCACCGCCGCCGAAGCACAGCGCGGCTTTGAGGCGGGATTTTCCCATATCACGCATTTTTACAATGCGGTAACGGCGTATAAAAAGCGCGGACAAAAGGTAACGGCGGGAGTTGTTGAAGCGGCGTATCTTAACGACGGCGTTACGCTTGAGTTGATATGCGACGGCAGACACGTTCCCAAGGAATGCGTGCAGTTAGCGCTTAAGATTAAGGGAGAAAAAAAGGTGTGCGGCATTACCGACGCCACAAGAATTTCCTGCACCGATATGAAATGCGGAAAATTGGGCAGTCTTAAAAACGGCACGGAGGTAATTGTAGACGACGGGGTTGCAAAATTACCTGATATGTCGTCTTATGCGGGCAGTATATGCACAATGGACAGGGCGCTTAAGGTGCTTTGCGTTGATTACGGCATCGGTATATTAACCGCGGCTAAAATGCTTTCTTCTAATCCTGCCGCACTGATAAACGAAGAAAATATAGGGCGGATAAAAGAGGGCTTTTTTGCCGATCTTGTTATTACGGATAATAATTTCAATGTTAAAACGGTGATAAAAAGAGGCAGGGCTGCAGAGTGATACGGCGGCAGCTCAGGCCGCACGGCATACCCGAAGCTTTAAAAAACGCTGATTTGTATTACAAGGGGGAAGGTTATGAGAATATATGAGGATCCGCAGGCCACAAGCAAAAACCGGCTTGCTCCGCGGGATTATTACATACCTATCGGCAGATCGGAGTATAAGCCTTTAAACGGGCAATGGAGCTTTGCATATTTTGAAAGGGATATCGACGTTCCGGAAAAAATAGAAAAATGGGATACGGCTTATGTTCCGTCGTGCTGGCAGTCGCTGGGTTACGGCGAACCGAATTATACAAACCAGTGTTATCCGTATCCGTGCGATCCCCCTTATGTTCCCGACGATAACCCGTGCGGAGTTTATGAACGTGAATTTACAATAGATAAGCTTTGGGGCAGGGTGTATTTTGTGTTTGAAGGGGTCTGCTCATGCGCGTTTTTATACATAAACGGGCGCGAGGTCGGATTTACACAGGGCAGCCACCTGCAGGCGGAATTTGATATAACCGATTATGTTAAGCGGGGCGTAAATACCGTTCGGGTAAAGGTGCTTAAGTGGTGCTGCGGCAGCTATCTTGAGGATCAGGATATGTTTCGCTTTAACGGCATTTTCAGGGATTGCTATATTCTTATCCGCCCACCGGAGCATATAAGAAACATATGCGTAAAAACAGAAAACAACAGGGTGCTTGTTTTTGCGGACAGGGCGGCGGATATTAGCCTTTACGACGCAGAGGGTAAGCTTATCGGAATTGCAAAAAATACAAAAAACGCAGAGCTTGAGGTTGAAAAACCTGTTTTTTGGAATGCCGAAAAGCCGTATTTATATAAAGTAAGAGCCGAACGCGACGGCGAGATCATCAGTATTAACACAGCCTTCAGAACCATTGAAATCGACAGTGAATATGCCCTTAGAATTAACGGCGTTCGTGTGAAGCTGCACGGCGTAAATCACCACGATACCCACCCTTCTAACGGCTGGTGTATGACGAACAGCGAGCTTCGCCGCGATTTAGAGCTGATGAAGAAGCTTAATATAAACTGCATAAGAACCTCCCATTATCCGCCTGCACCCGCATTTTTGGAAATGTGCGACGAGCTCGGTTTTTATGTTGTGCTTGAAACCGATATCGAAACACACGGTATCGTGCAAAGAAGGGTCGGGGTGGGATACGATTCTGATAACCCGGTCTGGCCATGCTCGAACCCCGATTGGAAAAAAGAATTTATCGAACGTATGCAAAGAACGGTACTGCGCGACAGAAACCACCCGTCGATCATTATGTGGTCGCTCGGTAACGAGAGCGGCTTCGGCGATAATCATAAGGCAATGTCCGACTGGGTAAGACAGCAAAGGGACGGCAGGCTTATCCACTGCGAGGACGCTTCGCGCAAAAGCGTGGATTATAACCACCCTGAGCTTACGGCGTATACAGATGTGTTTTCGTGGATGTATCCGCTTCATTCCGCTGTTAAGGCTTATGCAGAGGATAAAGAAAAAAAGCAGCCCTACTTTATGTGCGAGTATGCGCACTCTATGGGCAACTCTCCGGGCAGCGTATGGGAATATTCCGAGCTTGTTGACAAATTTCCAAAGCTTATAGGCGGCTGTATTTGGGAATGGGCGGATCATACGGTTATTGTTGACGGCGTTCAAAAATACGGCGGCGACTTTAAAGGCGAGCTGACGCACGACGGCAATTTCTGCTGCGACGGTATGGTGTTTTCGGATCGCTCATTCAGGGCGGGCTCCCTTGAAATAAAGGCTGCGTATCAGCCGATGAAAACCGTTTATAAAAACGGTCTGCTTACGGTTTTTAACCGCTATGATTTTACCGATCTTTCGGAATGTGAATTTTCATACTACGTAAAATGCGACGGTGTTAAGGTTAAAAGCGAAAGCTTAAGGCTTAAGGTGCCGCCGCACGGGAATACAAGCCTTAAAATAACCGTTCCCGAAAAGAAATGTATGTACGGTATGACGCTTGACTGCGCTTTAATTAAAAACGGCGAGCGTGCCGCGCACACACAGCATATATTACCTGTTAAGCCTTTGCAGGCTAAGCCCTGTAAAAAAACGGGAAGGGTTACGCAAAGCGGCGGCAATATTATTTTTTCGGGCAATGGCTACCGTTACACGTTTTCAAGGCATTACGGAATGTTTACCTCGCTTATAATCGGCGGCGCAGAGCAAATATGCGGTATACCGCGCCTTTCGGTCTGGCGGGCGCCCATTGATAACGACAGACTCTTTCTTCACACCTGGAAGGATATCGAGCGTTTTGACAGGGTATTCACGAAAATTTACGGCTGCGAATACAATAACGGCGGCATAACCGTTAACGGCAGCTTATCGGGAATTTCAAGAGCGCCGTTTTGCCGCTTTATTTTAAAAATTACGGTTGACGGCAACGGCAAAATAGATTTTAACGTTACTGCGGATATAAACAAGGAAACGGCGTGGCTGCCGCGTTTCGGCTTTGAATGGGAGCTGCCGCCGACTGCCGACGCATTTTCTTATTACGGCAGCGGTCCTTACGAAAGCTACTGCGATTCGGATCATGCCTCAAGCGTGGGATTTTACAGCAGCACTGCCGATGGCGAATATGTAAACTATGTCAGACCGCAGGAGCACGGAAATCATAATAAAACAAAAATGGTTGCTATCGGCGGTTTGGTATTTACAGCCTTTGATTTAATGGAATTTAATGTATCGCGTTACAGTACGGAGGCATTAACTGCCGCAGCTCATACAAACGAGCTTAAAAAAGACGGAAAGGTTCATTTAAGAACCGATTACAGGGTTTCCGGCCTCGGGAGCGCGTCGTGCGGGCCTGAGCCGCTTGAGGAATACAAGCTTTCGGAAAAACAGATCGGCTTCGGCTTTTCAGTAATGCCGGAATAAGGCTTGCCGAACAAACATATAAGGGAGTATCAGATATGAATAATATAAGCTTTAATAAATTAGGCGTAATGATCGACTGCTCAAGAAATGCGGTTATGAGCGTGCCCACGCTGAAAAGGTGGATAGATATTACGACAAGCCTCGGATATAATATGCTTATGCTTTATACCGAAGACACCTACGAGGTTGATAATCAGCCGTATTTCGGTTATCTGCGCGGCAGATATTCGCAGAAAGAGCTGCGCGAAATAGATGATTATGCCTTTAAGCACGGAATGGAGCTGATTCCCGCCATACAGACTCTTGCCCATTTAAAATCAATATTCCGCTGGCCGGCTTACATAGGGATAAACGACTGCGAGGATATACTGCTTGCGGGAGATGAAAATACCTATAAGCTTATTGACGATATTTTTGCTTCTCTTGAAAAAACGTTAAGAACGCGCGTTGTCAACATTGGAATGGACGAAGCGCATATGCTCGGCAGGGGAGAATACCAAAGAATTCACGGCGCGGAAAACAGATTTGATATACTTTTAAACCATCTTAAAAGGGTTGCGCAGATAGCCGAAAAGCACGGCTTTGAATGCATAATGTGGGGGGATATGTTTTTCCGCCTGTTAGGGGGCAGCTATTATGAGGAGGGAGCCGTTCCCGAACGGGTAAAGAAAATGATACCTCATAATGTTAATTTAATTTATTGGGACTATTATTCAACCGATAAAGAGCATTATTTAAAGCAGATAGAAAGTCATTCGGCAATAAAGGATAATATTTGGTTTGCGGGCGGTTTGTGGAGCTGGACCGGCTTTGCTCCGCATAATGCTTACAGTATAGCTGCAACAAAAGCAGCGTTTAATGCCTGCAAGGAAAAGAATATTAAGAATGTTTTTGTAACCATGTGGGGGGATAACGGTGCGGAATGTTCAAAATTCAGCTTGTTGCCGTCACTTTATTATGCCGCCCAAATAGCCGGCGGAACAGAAGATATCGAAACGATCAAAAAAGGTTTTTATGAAAAATACGGTATTGCCTTTGATGATTTTATGCTTGCGGATTTGCCGGGAACAGCCAATGAGCAAGAAGACGGAGTGGTGAATCCCGAAAAATATATGCTGTACAACGATTGTCTTTTGGGAATGCTTGATTCAACCGTACGAGAGGAAGACGGGGGAAAATATGCGGAATGTGCCGCAAAGCTTAAAGGGCTTGAAGAAAACCAAAGCTACGGTTATATTTTTAAAACCCTTCGCACGCTTTGCGAGGTGCTGTCTGTAAAGTTTGATATAGGCGTTCGCACAAGAAAAGCATATAAAAACCGAGATACGGCGGCATTAAGGAATATCATAGCGGATTATAAGCGCTTGCTTGAGCTTATTGATAATTTCTACAACGCATTTAAAGAGCAGTGGGAAAGGGAAAACAAGCCTAACGGCTTCGAGGTTCAGGATATCAGAATAGGCGGCCTTGTTACGAGAGTGCGTCACTGTATGAATAGGTTAGAGGCATTTGCCGACGGCAGGCTTTCTGAGCTTTCAGAGCTGGAGGAGCCTATTTTGGACTTTACCGGCGCAGGCGAAAGGCTTAATTGCAAGCCCATTCGCTGTAATAACTGGGGAGCCTCTGCTTCGGTTGATTTATAATAATGAAAACAAGCGAATAATTAAAAATCTGTAAAAAACAGCGCGCGGGAGCAACAGGCTTCCGCGCGCTTAAAATTATGTGCTTTTCTTTCAAAGCTGTGATTTAGATCTTCGCACAAAAAGTATTTTATTTTACATTATATAAAAAGTGAAAATAACCGCCGTCTATTTTTATAGACGGCGGTTGAGCGTGTCGAAAAAGTCGACACGCTCCCCTACGGGAATGCCGTTCGCTCGAAAATCAGAGATTTTCGGACTGCACTCTATCCCCGCCAATACCACCCCAGTGCCCTTGAAAAACCGCTGAATAAGCGGTTTTTCGCTTACAAGGTGTTTTTTCGCCGCACGTGTCAGCGAAAAAACGTAAATGCGGCGTAAACGCCGCAAAAATAAAACTTGGGGTTTATCGACAGACTGAACCGCCGTCTATTTTTATAGACGGCGGTTATTTTAGTTGTCAAAGCTTATATTTTCATCATTTATATTATAATGTTATCATTCAGGCGATATTCTCCGGGTGTGATTCCGACTGTTTTTTTAAACGCCTTATTGAAATTAGCCGTGTTATTAAATCCGCACTTTGACGCGATTTCGATTATATTTAGGTTGCTTTCATTTTTTAAAAGCTGCATAGCCGCCTCGATCCGTCGGGAATTTATATAATCCCAAAGCTTTATACCGCTTACCTTACGGAAAAGCGATGAAAAGTAATTAGGCGTAAGGCTTGACAGCCGAGCCAGCGATTCAAGTGTTAGGTTTTCCTGAAAATGCGTATCAATATATTCGGTCGCCTTGCGGATAATGCGGTTTTTATCCTTTGATTCAGGCAATGTACTGTCGAAATATCCGAAATCGCGAATAAGTGCAACAATAATCATATTAAGCAGACTTTTAATTTTCAGGGCGTATTCAGGCTCTTTTTTTGAAAATTCTTCGGCAGCAGACATAAAAAGCCCGCGAATTTGCCGCGCGCGGTCGGCGGGAATGCAGTTTTCAAAATTCGGGCTGTGCTGAAAGCAAAAATTGGTGTTCACATTACTCAGTCTGTCAAAGCTTCTCCCCCAGAGATAGCGCGGCTCAAAATGCAGGTTTATCATTTTAAGACCGTCCTTTCCCACCTCGGTTACGCAGTGCTGCTCGTTGCTTGCAAATACAAAAATTTCATACGGCTTTATCGCGTATTTCTTATCGCCTACCGTGTAAATTCCGGAGCCTGCCGTTATAAGCGTAATTTCAAAGCGTATATGGCTGTGGCGTACCAAGGGGCGGCTGCCGCTCGGTACGATTACCTCCCACATTTTTAAAAGCACGCCGCCCGATGTGCTTATCTCACCCAATTCATTTATCAATTTAATCCCCCAAATCGTAATATAGTTTGCAAATATAATAATATAGTTGATGAAAAATTTACGCGAAATGTTATAATACAATTAGATTTTAACTTTTGCGTGGTTAAAAGTCAATCGTATTTTTTTCGGAGGTTAAAATGATAAATACATACTCAAACCCGACAGACCTTAAAATTACAGATATGCGCTTTGTGGATATAGACGGCGCGCCCAAGCGCTGCACTATACTTAAAATAATGACCAATCAGGGTATTACGGGCTACGGCGAGGTGCGCGACGCTTCTTCAAAAACCTATGCGCTTATGCTTAAAAGCCGCATTTTGGGCGAAAATCCCTGCAATGTAGACAGAATTTTCCGCAAAATAAAGCAGTTCGGCGGTCCTTCCCGTCAGGGCGGCGGCGTTTCGGGCATAGAAATCGCACTGTGGGATTTAGCGGGCAAGGCTTACGGCGTGCCGATGTATCAGCTTTTGGGCGGCAAATTCCGCAGCAAGGTGCGGGTATACTGCGATACCGACGTTGACGGCAAGCACACCGGTCACGATATGGGGCTTGCCTTAAAAAAGCGTATGGAAATGGGCTTTACCTTTCTTAAAATGGACTTAGGCATAGGCCTTTTATTAGATGAACCCGGAACCATAAACGCGCCGATCGGTTTTGTAGACGATATGAAAAAATATGCCCCGCATATTTTAAACGTTCAGGGCGGCTCTGTCACGGCGGATATGGTAAGGGCGCAGAAAAGCTACTCGATAGTAACGACCGCGCACCCGTTTACGGGTATTCACCTTACCGAAAAGGGACTTGATTACCTTGAGAACTATGTCAAGGAGGTAAGAGAGGTTATAGGCTACGAGGTGCCGCTGGCAATAGACCATTTCGGTCACGTTTGCGTTGAGGACTGCATAAGATTTGCAAAGCGTATGGAGCCTTACAAGCTTGCATGGCTTGAGGATATGGTGCCGTGGATGTATACCGACCAGTATGTGCGGCTTAAAAACAGCACTACAATTCCGATTGCAACGGGCGAGGATATATATCTGAAGGAAGGCTTTGAGTCGCTTATAAAGGCGGGCGGAGTTTCTGTTATCCACCCCGATATTTTAACCTGCGGCGGCGCTTTGGAGCTTAAAAAAATTGCGGATATAGCAGATGAAAACGGCGTGGCGGTTGCCGTGCATATGGCGGAAAGCCCCGTTGCCTGCTTAGCGGCGGTGCATACTGCGGCGGCAATGCACAATGTGCTGGCGCTTGAGTTCCACTCGGTAGATGTTCCGTGGTGGGCGGATATGGTAACGGGCATTAACAACCCGATATTTGAAAATGGCTTTATTAAGGTTCCCGAAAAGCCCGGCATAGGCTTTGACGAGCTGAACGAGGAGGTTATAAGGGAGCATATAAACCCGAATATTCCGGGGTATTTTGAGCCTACCGACGAATGGAACAGGGAATTTTCAAACGACAGAATATGGAGTTGATTTAATATGAAATATAAAGCTGTTTGCCCGCCGGAGTGGCTCAGCCGTTCGGCGGTTTACCAGATAAACCCAAGAACATTTTCAGCAGACGGAACGATAAGGGCGGTAACGAACGAGCTGCCAAAGCTTAAAGAATTAGGCTTTAGGGTTATGTATCTTTGTCCTATTTTTGAAGAAGACGACTCTGAGAACAGGGATTTTTGGAGTACCCGTCAGAAAAAATCGGAAACAAATAACCCCAAAAACCCGTACCGTATGAACAATTATTTTAAGATTGACAGCGAATACGGGACGGAAGACGATCTGCGTGAGTTTATAGAAGAGGCGCACAGGCTCGGTATGAGGGTGCTGCTCGATTTGGTTTACCTGCATATAGGACCGAACGCACCGATACTTAAAAGGCACCCTGAATTTGCAAGGCAGGACAGGGACGGAAATATTATTTGCACGGAATGGAATTTCCCGTATCTTGATTATACTTCGGACGGACTTCGCGAGTATCTGATGTGCAATATGATATATTATCTCGGCGAGATGGACGCGGACGGCTTCCGCTGCGATGTCGGCGACGGCGTTCCGACGGACTTTTGGGTAGAGGCGCGCAGGCGTATGAAAGCAGTCAAGCCCGATTCGGTTTTAATAAACGAGGGCAGCAACTGGAACAACCTGCTTAAGGGATTTGACTCATCCTATTGCTTTGACTGGCATGTGAATTTATATAAGGCTTTTTCAGGCGAAATTTCCGCGGCGGAATGCAGGTCTTTTTTGGAAAGGCTTGCAAATGAGATACCGTCGGGCGCTAAGCTGATATTTGATATCGATAACCACGATACCGTTACCGACTGGCCCAAGCGCACCGAAAAGGTGGCGGGGCATAACGGTATGGAGCAGATAGAGGTTATCAATTATCTGCTTGACGGCATACCTATGGTATACTGCGGAAACGAGCTTGCGGACGAAGCATATCACAGCTTGTTTGCAAACCGTTTTCATATGGGCAGGTTTGAAACAACCGACCGCAGGGGCTTAGAGACTCTTGATTACAGTCTTCGCCGTCAGGAGATTATGAAAGGGCTTAACACCTTAAAGCTTGAAAGCGATATACTCTGTTACGGAAGTACGGTATGGGTTGATAATTCTGCGCCGGAAAAGTTGTTATCCTTTTCGCGGGAATATAACGGCAAAAAAATAACATTTATCGGAAATATAAGCCGTGAAAAGGCAGCTTCCGAGTTTAACGCAGAGTTCGGCGGCAGGGTACTTTTCTCAAACGGTGCGGAAAAAATATCCGACGGCACGATAGAGCTTGAACCGCGCGGATATGTTGTGCTTGAAAAATAAGCGAGGGGTTTAATTAAAGTGAATCTGTTTTCCGAAAGAAAATTTATATCCGCAAAAACCGGCAAAGGGCTTAAATATTTATACTATTCCCCAAATACCGACGGTAACCTACCGCTTATTATTTATCTGCACGGCGCGGGCAGCAGGGGAGCCGAGCTTTCGCAAATGTCGCACGCAGGACCGATAGGCGAGCTTGAAAAGGGCAGAAAAATACCGGCCAAAATAGCTGCTCCCCAGTGCTGCGGGGATACGTGGTTTGAGCTTTTTGAAACTTTAATTGATTTTGCCGAAAATACGGCAAACGAAAGCGGCGTTGATAAAAGCAGAATATATCTTACAGGGGTAAGTATGGGAGCGTATGCCGCGTGGCAGCTTGCAATGACAAGGCCCGATATGTTCGCGGCGCTTGTTCCGGTTTGCGGCGGCGGAATGTACTGGAACGCCGCACGGCTTAAGGACATTCCTATTCGGGCATTTCACGGTGCTCTCGATACAACCGTCCTGCCGGAGGAAAGCGTCCATATGGTTGCGGCAGTAAACAACAGCGGTGGTAAAGCGGAGCTTACCGTATATCCCGATATGGCGCACAACTCGTGGGAAAGGGCGTTTGCAGACGACGAAATGTGGAAATGGATGTTTTCACAGAAAAGAGGATAAAAATGAGTAATCTTGAAGAATGCATTATTAAAGCGCATGAAGACGGGCTGGCGGATCATATTGCGGTACGGGTTGGCAAGGGTGAACAAATACTGAATGATTGTTTTTATTCCGCAGATTACGCAATTGATTCAAAAACGCTTTTTGATATGGCGTCGGTAACAAAGATAATGGTTACTACAATGCTTACGCTGATTGCGGTAGACAGAAAATTGTTGAAGTTTGAAGATAAGGTAAGCCGTTTTTTTCCGTGTCCGAATGATAAATCGGAGCTTACAATAAAGCATTTACTGACGCATACAATGGGCTACGGGCATCGCTCGCTTTGTGAAAAAGGGAACACGTATGATAATATTCAAAATTATATATTGTCATTGCCGTGTGATTTTCCTGTAGGGACTAAGGTTGATTATAGCTGTCCGGGATTTATTCTGCTTGGAAAGATTTTAGAAAAGGTATTCGGCGACAGGCTTGACCGCCTTTTTATCAGCCTGATTGCCGCTCCGCTCGGAATGGAATCAAGCGGCTATTGTCTGAATCGCAGGGACGCGGTAAACAGTAATCTATCGGAAGCGGAAAGAGGACTGGTTAACGATTATAACTGCCGTTTTTTAGGCGGCGTTGCAGGAAACGCGGGGCTGTTTTCTAATATAGACGATATTACAAAATATATGCTGATGCTCCAAAAACACGGCGAACCCTTGGTATCAAGGGGAACATTTGATCAGGCAATAATGAATCATACGGAAAAAATGTCTCAATCCAGAGGACTCGGCTTTCTTTATGTTGACAGTAAATATTCACAAACCGGTCGGTTGTTTCCGAAGGGGTCGATAGGTCATTGCGGACATACCGGTCAATCGGTATTTATTGATTTAAAATCAAATGTTTATGTTATTATCTTATCGGACGCTACGGTTACGGTTGAGAAAAGATACGGTTATAACTATGAAAAGGTAAAGCTTCTCAGGGAAAAATTACATAATGCCGTTGATAAAGATATTCGGGTACTTAGCATGAATAATTCATAAGATGAAAAAATGAATTTTAACAACAGAACGGATATGCTTTAAAAACCGAAGATTTCATAAAGCTTAGATTTAAGACGGTTAATATCCGTATTTTCGGTTTTGCACGGTGAAGAAGCCGACAAGGCAATAATCACGGCAGGAAAGATAAATAAGCTTAGGGAGATGCCAATTTAAAAATGGGCTTATCAACGGTAAAATTCCGAAAAGCACTAAAATCGTACTTTTTTATAACGTTAGGTTCAATTCTAATGTCCGTAGGGATCTATTTTTTCAAATTCCCCAATAATTTTTCAACAGGCGGAGTCAGCGCTTTGGCTTTAATACTGTCTTCGTTAGTGCCGCAGGTTACCCCAAGTGAATATATGCTTGTGACAAATATTATTCTGCTTTTTGCAGGGGTGGCAGTATTCGGAAAAAAATTCGCTTTCAAAACAATTTATTGCAGTATTATCCTATCGCTGTTTACATTGCTGTTTGAAAAAATCATACCGCTGACGCATACTGTAACGAGCGAAAAAATGCTCGAACTGATTTTTGCAATCGGATTAACAGCAGTGGGCAGCGCAATGATATTCAATGAATATGCAAGCTCAGGCGGCACTGATATAATTGCAATGATTTTAAAAAAATATACGAATTTAAATATCGGTAAAGCTTTGTTATGTGCGGATTTTGTTTTAGCAGGCGCAAGCATATTTGTTTTTAATATTGAAACCGGATTATTTTCACTTTTAGGACTTTTACTCAAAGCGTTTGTTGTGGACGCGGTGATTGACAGTATCAATTTAAGTAAGTGCTTTATTATAGTGACAAGTAAAAACAAAGAAGTATGCGAGTTTATAAACACTGTTCTAAACAGAGGCGCAACAATTTCAGATTGCAAGGGTTCGTTTACGGACGATAGCAAGACGATGATCGTTACGGTTTTAAAGCGCAATCAGGCAAAGCTTTTAAAACAGTACATAAAAGAAATAGACAGGCATGCTTTTACTTTAATACTTAATTCAAGCGACGTTTTGGGCAAGGGGTTCAGGAACGTTTTGTGAAATTAAAATTGAAATATAAGCGAGAGATGAAAATGAACTTTAACGACAGGGAAAAAATAGTAGAGTTAACGCCGCTTTGGAAGGGTGAAAGACTGCCCGACGGCAGACCGAAGGTAGAGGATAAATACCTTGACGCGCTTTACGGAATGACATTGGAAGAAGTGTGGAAGCCTATCTTTGTGTTAGGATACGAGCACCAGTTTGTAGGCGGCGGGGAGCATCCGCTTAATACGCTTCATAACGATGACAGAAAGTTAGTCGGCAGAGCCGTTACTTGCACATACTGCCCGACACGTCCCGATTTACACGATGTGCAGTTCGCGCGCGGCGCTGAGGACGGTCTTCAGGGAAACTATAACCAGTGGGTAATAGACCACCTTTATGAACGCGACGTTGTGGTTTGCGATATGTACGATAAAATATACAAGGGCACGTTTTTGGGCGGCAATCTTACAACGGCGCTGCACAACCGCACCAAAACAGGCGGCGCGGTAATATGGGGCGGCATAAGAGACGTTGAGCAGATGAAAAAGGTGCCCGACGTTCAGGTTTATTACAGGGGCATTGACCCAACGCCCATACGCGAATTTGTAATGAAGGACTGGAACGATATAACCAATTTCGGCGGTGCGGTATGCCTGCCCGGCGATATTGTGTTCGGCGCCGGCGGCGGCGTGCTGTTTATACCTGCGCACCTTGTGGCGGACGTTGTTGAGGGAGCGGCTAAGACCCACGTTAAGGACGATTTCGGCTTTGAAATGATTTGTCAGGGCAAATTCACAACCGCCCAGATAGATAAAAACACTTGGACCGAGGAAATGCTTGATATGCTGACCGACTGGATAAAAACCGACCCGCGCGGCGAGGAATACCGCGAACTTGATTGGTCGAAGGAGTACGATTTAGCCCGCAACGGCGACCCGAACGATACCCAGACAGCGTTGTAATTGAGGTGAAAATTATGTCAAACAGAAAACGCGTGCTTGTAACAGGCTCGTCAAGGGGCATTGGCAGAGCAATAGCAATAAGGCTTGCGAAGGACGGCTATGAGGTGATAGTCCACTGCGCGGGAAACACCGAAAAAGCAGAGGAAACAAAGCGGATAATCGAAGAAAACGGCGGCAAAGCCGAGGTTATTAAGGCTAACCTTTGCGATACGGCGGAAACCGCGCGTTTAGCCGAAGAAATGGGCGATATAGACGCGCTTGTGCTTAACGCCTCGCTCCAATACAGAAATCACTGGGAAGAAATACCGCTCAGTGAAGTATATGAGCAATTAAACTGCAATTTTGTTTCGTCCTTAATGCTTATACAGGCGGCGGTGCCTAATATGAAGAAAAAGGGCCGGGGCAGAATTGTAACCGTAGGCTCTGTGCAGGAGGCAAAGCCTCACCCCGATATGCTTATATACTCCGCAAGCAAGGCGGCGCAGACCAATATGGTAAGATCGCTGTCGCTTCAATTGGCGCCCTTTGGCATAACGGTCAACAATATGGCGCCCGGCGTTATTTATACCGACCGAAATGTTGAGGCGCTCTCCGACCCCGAATACGCGAAAAAGGTGACAGACAGTATTCCCGTAGGCTTTTACGGAACACCCGATGACTGCGCGGGCACTGTAAGCCTTTTATGCTCGGACGAGGGACGGTATATAACGGGGCAGAGCATTTATGTTGACGGGGGAAAAAGCGTGCAATGAAAATACGGTTTTTAGGGCAAAGCGGATATGTTTTAAAAAGCGGAAATACCGAAATTATAATAGACCCTTATCTTTCCGACAGCGTTAATCGCATAGCGAACAGACCGCGGACATTACCGATACCGATAAACCCCGAAGATATAAATTGCGACGCGGTTATATGCACCCACAACCACCTTGACCATTTAGACCCCGACACGGTGGCAAAGATAAACGAAAATCAGTTTTATATTACCACAAACGAGGGAAAAGACGAGCTTTTGAAGCTTAATAGAACCAATGTTAAAGCGCTGAACATAGGGGACAGCATAACCGTAGGCGATTTTAATATAACGGCGGTTTTTGCCGATCACACGGTCGAGGCTTTCGGGCTTATTGTAAAGGCGGAGGGCAAGACACTATATTTCAGCGGCGATACGCTTTTTAACGAAAAGCTTTTCGGTATAGCGGAGTATAAGCCCGATTACACCTTTATTTGTATAAACGGCAGGCTCGGCAATATGAACGTTAAAGAGGCGCTCATAACCGCAGAAAAAATCGGCGCGGCGGTAAACATACCCAATCATTACGATATGTTCCTGTCCAACTCCGAAGATCCGCTTTTGTTTTCAAAAAATATTAAGGGAGGTTTTGTTATGGAGTTTAAAAAAGAGTATCTGTTTTTATAACATTTGTGATGTCAAAAGCTTAAAATACCGTTTGTAACCGTTTTGTTTGAAAATCACAAAATATAGCTGATGAAAAGCGTCAATCAGAGCCGTTATAATGTATCAGTCTTCAAAAAAAGTGCATTTATTCGGTGCAATGTTACTAAAATATATGCACTTTTATTTTCAAATAATGTGTTATAATTATTAAGAGGTTCCTATAACAATCGTTAAAGCTTATAAAAGTTAGGAGTATGATTATGAATAAGAAAATTATCAGATTATTGTCGCTTATGCTTGCGGTATTCCTGTGCTTATCCGCAGTCGGCTGCGGCAAAGGCAAAGAAGCTGGCAATACAGCCTCCGACAACGGCGGGGAGCTTGATATGGCAGATCTCGACGACATTGACATTTCCCTTGACGGTACGGTTTCCGACGACGGAACATCAGGCGGCTCCGGCGGCAGCAAAAATCCGGTGAAAGAAATTGACGCAAAGGACAGACTTTCGGTATTTGATAACATACCTAAAAAGCTGAGGGGAACAAGCGTCACATTCGCTCATTGGGGAGATGAAGGCGGCGAGGAATATGTTAAGGTCGCAAAGGAATTCACAAAGCTTACCGGCATTAACGTTAAGTGGGAGCTTTACAGCGAACGTAAATACGCTGCAGACATTGCAATTAAGGTTGCTTCGAATAAGGGTCCTGACATTATAGTGCTCTGCGATTCGATTCCTCAAATATTTAAGGTTGCACAGCCTCTTACCTCAATATTTGATATAAATGACGGCTTCTGGGATCCCAGAGTAACCAAGGCGACCTCTTTTAACGGCAAGGCTTATTTCGTAAACTCCTATTATTCGCCTTATGCGCCTACAACTCCGATTGTAGTTTACAACAAAAAGATATTCAACGATAACGGGCTTACATCACCTGTGGATTATATAAATCAGAATAACTGGACATGGGAGACCTTTAAGCAATGTATGCTTGACGCTAAAAAGCTTGGCTTCTACGGCGGTGTTTTAGATCCGAGAGATATGGCGCTTACTATGGGACCTGTATTTATGACCTATAATTCTGCGGCGGGCCGTGTTGAAAGAGTAAAAAACAACGACGCTATCCTTAAATCCATGAAATTCTTTGCAGAATGCAAAGCAGAGGGTCTTGTAGGCAACTACTATATAGCACAGTGGCCGGCAGGCAATATTGCAATGCTTACAACCGACCACTATGCGCTTAAACGCAACGGTTACTTAAAGGATATGAAAGCAAGCGATTACGGCGCAGTAAAAATGCCTACCTCATACGGCGGCGTACCCTGCAACTATTCAGGCTCCTCTTGCCGTGCATACGGTATTGCACAGAAGGCAAAGAATGTTGAGGGAGCATATTACTTCCTGCGTTACTTCCTTGATGTTGATAACTGCAACAATGTAACAAATATCTTCGGAAACAAAGAAATGCAGAAGTTCTATACGCAGGAAGTTTTAGCGAATTACAAAAATCAAAATTATAATATGAGTATTTTAAAGGGTCCGCTTTTACTCGTAAATCATGAATGGCCGCACACCGACAGCTTTAAGGAGCTGTACAGCTCTTCCTCTGAGCAAATGGCGGTTGCACTTTCAAAGGTTGACAACGTATTTGACGGCGCGGTTACAGAGTCGAATAAGGTGCTTGACGGTTTAAAATAAATTATTGTTCAATCTGATTTGGGGCAAAGCCTTAGAAGCTACGTTTCTTAATAGCTTTGCCCTATTCGGTTTAATTTCGCTTACGGTTTTCTTTCCTTTGCGGAATATTCGAAAGACGACTGTTTTGTGTTTATTTGAAGAACTGATAATTATAACAAAACTCTCTATTATACAAAGGAGGAAAGTGGTTTGAAAAGACTATTATCAGCATTATCAGCAAGTGTGTTACTTGTAACAGCGATTATTTTAACCCCGTTTGCTGCGGCTGTAAATAACAACCCTACCGTAGCCGACAGAGTGATCGATCTGTCAAAATCGCAGTTACTGATTACCAGTGACAACACTGCTATGACATACGATACCGAGGGCGGAATATTAAAGCTTTCTGCACAACAGTGGTATTGGGATAATAAACCCATACGTGCGGTCGGCAGTAAATCAACTTGGTGTAAAGAGATAGGATTAAAGTATACAAATGGCGCTTGGGTGCAGCTTGAGAGCGGCAAAAGGTATGCCATAACGTTGAATTACAGGATCGTTAATAATAATGGGAACAGCCAAGACGCACGTAATCTGCCGCAGATTGCCATCGGTTATGACGGTAAAGGATCACCAACCTCTAAGGGTGCGTTTTATGTAGCCGCCGTAAAAAATCATACAAAGACCGACGCAGGAAGCAGCTATTACCTCACTGGTGAAATAACGGGAAACGGCAAGCCGCTCAGAATAGGCTTTTCCGGCGTTGTGAATTTTGAAATCAGTTCAATTTTATTACATACGGTTGACGCCGCCGCAGAAAATCAGGTTACCGTTGTATACTGTGACGACGGCGAATATAAAGCCGAGTTTGCAGAAGAGGGAGGAGCCTTAAAAACCCCCGTTAAGGACGGTATGGAATTTGTCGGTTGGTATTCTTCTCCCGATTTCAGCGGAGAAAGGGTTACGGCAGCCGCCGCAGGCGCCGTACTTTACGCTAAATGGGCGGGCACCGGCGATGATTTATTTATTAAAATACATGACGGCATAACCGATTCCCCAAAGCTTGTTAAATACAAAAAGGATCAAGAATTGGATGAACCTTCAAGAACAGGCTTTAGGTTCCTTGGCTGGTATAAATACAGCAGGTTCCTTGGCAGACCTATAACAAAGGCCGCAGAAGGAATTGAGGATTTGTACGCCAAATGGGAAGAAATCGATCCGAAGCTTGACACAGACGTTGATTTAACTAAAAATTCGAAAATTATAACAACAGAAACGAGTGCCGATTCTAAATTAACTCTTAAGGGCGCTAAAGCAGTATTCGATATTTATGCCTATTCGAGAAAATTGAGCGATTCCGTTCCGACAGAGGTCACATGGTTCCCCGGCTATAATTTTAAAGACAGTAATAATAATTGGATCAAGCTTGAACAGGGTCAGACCTATACGTTTGAAACGGTATATAGGGTAGACAAGGTTGCCGCGGGCGACAATGTAGGTATACAAATAGGCTACGGCGTAGATTATCAGTTAGGTACAAACCGTACATACGTAAAGAGCTTTGAAAAACGAACAAAGAGCGACGAGGGAAAGACCTTCACTTATAAGGCGACCTATACTGTTGACAGTAACGTATATACAAAGCTTTTGTTCTCAGGTCAGGGCACGGTCACGGTATTAAGCATTAAGATCAAGAAGATACCGGAGATATTAGTTGATACAGAGTTCGGAACACAGACCTATGAAGCTTATGAATTAGGCTCTAAAAGCGGAGTTTTAGGCGATAAAAACGGTACAAACGTAACCAATGAAAAAAATCATACGGCAGGCTCTGCGAGCAATAAGTCATTGAAGCTTTCCATCAATACGGGACTTTCAAGACTTACTGCCAATACTGTTATTTCTCTTAACGGCGCTCCGCTTACCGTAAGGGAAGGCAATGCATACTCAGTCAGCTTTTATCTTTACTCTCCTAAGGATATGAACGATTTAGTTTACAGCGTTAACAGCGTCGGAGATACCTTGCAGGGTAATTATCTTAAATTCTTCAATCAGGAAGCAAGGGGCAAGGTTTCGTTAAAGGCTAATGAATGGACAAAAGTAACTGCATATATACCGAAGCTTGCCGGCTGTGCAGCGTCGAACGATATGTTATCCATCGCCGTTTCTTCTTATGATTATGACGGCAGCTTCGTTTATCTTGATGATGTAAGCGTTAAACAGTATGTAGATTCTGAGGTTCTGGTTTACAATTCAAACGGCGGTTCTGCGGTTAAGCCTCAGCGTGCATTTTCAGGCGAGCGTTTAGGCAATCTTGCCGAGCCTGCAAGAAGCGGATTTATGTTCGACGGCTGGTATTACGACGAGGCTTTAACAAATGAAGCTCATTCTTTTGATATATTCCCTGCCGATACTACAGATTTAGTTGTTTATGCAAAGTGGATAGCAATGCCTGCCGAGGCTAAGGATTTTGACGCAGGAACCTTTGATGAAGAAATTTACGAGGGTGCTGCTCCCTATAGCAACACTTTAAGCGATTTGGACGGCGTTGTTTACGGCGAAGATTACAAGCGTATAGGTAAGAATGCCGCTTGGGTTAAGTTTGCCGGAATTTACGGTAACGGTACTGTTGAAGAAGACGGCGCACTGCTGCTTACAAACGAGCAATTCAACAATGTAAGCGATAGCACCGGCAGAACCGCAGCAGCCCTTATGAATAAGGACGGTACGCCGTTTACGGTAGTAAAGGGTCAGCGTTATACTATTGAGTACGATTATGTATCTGCCGGAAACTACGGTCTTGCATATATACAGCCGATTATTTTTGAGGGCAGTATTTACGGCGGTCTCGGTCGCACAACAGGTCAAGGATTAAACAAGGTATCCGTTCAGGCAGCCGATTCCGATTATCAGACATATAAGCAATCCTTTGTTGCGGAAAGAACGGGTATAGTTTACTTTACTCTTACTGCCCGTGCCGACGGTAAGAATGTTGATACGCACGTTTACGAGAAGGTTTATCTTGATAACGTGAAGATAAAATTAAATCCAAATGTACATAAAGTGACCTTTAATACAGGAAACAGCGTTTATGCCGTAAGATACGGAATTACGGGCGAAGAGGTTGTTGTTGCAAATGCGCTTAATTCCGATACTCCGGGCGTAACCTTCGATGGCTTCTATACCGATAAGGAATTCAAAACCCGTTTTGACGATAAATTTGCTGACAGAGATATAACGGTATACATTAAATATAAGACCTTAAATTATGAAACTCCTTCCGATTTCAAGAATCCGATCAAATTGGATTTCGAAGAAACCGATATATTAAAGGACTTCTACCGTCAGTCTAAGTATATGACGTCTTGGTCAAGAGAAACCCAAAACGAATGGCTGTTTATAACGGGCGATTCTAAAAATTCGCTGAACGGCAGTAACTGTATAAAGCTTAACGGATTTAACACCTATTGGAACGAAGCAAAATTTGTTCTTTACGATATCAATAATCCCGACGGCGTTATGCTTCTCGATAAGGGCGCAAAATACCGCGTTAAAATTATGGTAAGATGCGAGGACAGCTATGAATCTCCGGGAGACCTTACGGTTTGCCTTGAAAACCCAAAAAAGAGATACCTGCTTGAAGAAAATCCGAGCGCTGCGCTTGTTTATGATGAAAACGGCGACAGCGGCAATTATATGATGTTCACCGCGGACATTGAAGTCCCGGAATCCTTTAATTATTTCCCAATGCTTGCAATCAGGAAGAATGCAAACGCTTTACAGAGCCTCTTTATTGATACCGTTTCGGTTGAAAAGCTCAGAGATTGCACTGTAACCTATGAGACAAACGGCGGTTCTTCCGTTGAAAAAGCAACCGTTCAAATTCACGAAAAGGTTTTCGATCCGGGCGAGCCCTACAAAGAGGGCTATGAATTCTTAGGTTGGTTTACAAACAGTAAATTCACCGGAAACAGGTGGAATTTTGATAAGGATACAGTTGAAAGCGATATGACGCTTTACGCTAATTGGAAGCGGGAAACGGTAAAAGTAATCACAGAAGAAACCGATAAAGAGGGTGAAGGTGAAAAGGTCAGCAACGGTAAGGCACCGTTAATTTTGGATCCCGACGACGTTAAGAAATCGGCTGACAACAATCAGAAGGCCGGAAGCCTGTCAGATGAAGCAATGCCGATCTGGTTAACAGCTTTGATAATTGCCGGCGGAGCTTTGCTGCTTAGCGGACTGGCAGTATTGCTGATAATTATTGTTAAAAAGAAAAAAGGAAGGCAGGTAACTAAACCATGAAAAACAAAATAACAGCTATTTTGTTAATATCAGTATTAACATTTTCCTGTCTTTCCGGCTGCAAAGATCGGGCAAATACCGCTAAAGTGCCGAAAACAGGAAATGAAGAAATCAAGCCGCAGCTTGTGGTCGCAGCTAATCCGAGCTTGGTTTTCGACGGTCGGAGCAGCGTTATAGCCTTTAACGACGTTAAAAATGCCATGACGGCTGACCGAAAGGCCGCAACCCTTACTACGCTTTATGATGAAACCGATTGGGCTATGGTTTATAAGACCGGTGAGGATTGGAAAAAGCACGGAATCTACGGTATAGAAAAATGGCATAACGGCGCTCATATTTCCTCCGATAAATTAGGCTCATACAGCTTTTCCGATGACGGGACAATTTCCCTAATGCCTTACACTACAGCCGCCGCAAGGCTCGGTGCTTATGAAGGCGGCACGCCCTCTGAGGCGGGGCTGTTAGTTTCCGTTTCCGGCAACGAGCAAAACGCTCTTTGCTATCAAATTAAGGAAGACGGATATTTGGCAATTCCGGCGGGTAAGCTTACGGCTATTGACAGCGTTGGCGAAATTAAAACCGGATTTTTGGCTGAAGACAATGACAGCAGAAGCGCGGCGGTAGAATTTATTGTTAATACCAGAGTTGTTTGGTCGGGAGAATTTGTAAACTCTACCGCCGGTGACGGTACAGCCGTAACCGAGCTTAGCTATCCGGATATCAGCGGTATTGAGGTAAATGCAGGAGATAAATTCTTTTTGAGCTTTAAGCTCGACGCCAAGGCTAATAAGCCCGAAGATATAAAGCCGACAAAGCCTGCAGAATCAGGCGGCAAAAAGGATAATGATACTGCCTCGCCGACAGAACAGGTTACGGATATTCCTATTATGGACGGTTATGATTCGCACTTTAAGATAGTTCGTTCAGACAGCGCCGATATTAAGGAGCAGCAAATAGTTACAAAGCTGCGTTCGGCAATGGTAAGCGTTTTAGAGGCAGATGTTATTACCGTTACCGATGAAATGGGAGCCGCTGCTAACGAGCTGCTTATCGGCAGAACAAACAGGCCGGAATCGGTTAAGGCTTATGACGAGCTTACCTCTTACAGAGCCAACAACGGCTCCGACTTCATAATCCGTATGGATTCGGGCAAGCTTGTAATTGCGGCTAATACCGATTATTCATTACAGCTTGCTGTCAATTACTTTTTGGAAAAATACTGTAATTCCGATAAAGCCAAATTACCTTCAAATCTTAATTACTGCTACAGACCGGAGCTTAAAAATATCACAATCGGCGATAGGAGCATAGCTTCCTTTACAATAAGAACGGAAAAATATCCCTCTGTTATGGCAGTAAAGGCGGCAGAAAGCTTAGCTCAGTATGTTATTGAGAAAACCGGCTATAAGCTGAAAATCGAAAAGGATACCGCAGAAACTGCAAACGAGATTTTAGTGGGTATGACTACGCGCTCCGGAATTTCCGCCGAAACCTTCAAGAGCAAATCTTTAGATTTAGTTAAGGGGCTAAGCCGAAAAACACTCGGTAATGACGATTACAGTATCTTTATTAAATCGGGTAAGCTTTTCTTGGAAGCAGGCAGCGACTATGCCGCGAACTTTGCGGTTACACAGCTTATAGCAAAGCTTAAGGAAAGCGGCACATTGGCTTCTGATTTTACCCTTTCCGGTAATTACAAAAAGAAGGATTACACCCTTACCGACGCTTATGCTTACACCTGGGGCGATGAATTTAACGGAAGCTCGCTTAACCGCAAAAATTGGGTGCTTAACAGTAAGTTTAAAATAAGGGTAGGTCCTTATTATTCAAGTAACGACGCTTATTATCTCAGCTCAAAAAAGTCTTTGGATAATAATGATCCGAATGATGATTTCGGCGGACCGTGGATAAATGCCGGAAACGGATTTATGCAGGAGGGCTACTTAAAAAATACCATTGGCAATTCAACGGTTGAAAATAATATGCTGGTTCAAACCGTATATAAAACGAGCGAAGGCTATAACGAAAATGTTATCTGCACCGACGGCAGAATGGAATTCAGGTACGGTATACTTGAAGCCCGTATAATGCAATCCTCTGCAAACGGCAGTATAAGCGCATTTTGGACCAGAACAAGAGACGGAGCTAAAGTCGTTAACGAAATTGATATCAGCGAAACCTTCGGCGAGGATAAAATTAAGCCTAACCTTCATACCTGGGGTTCAGCGCATACAGATCACGGCAGTATGATAAGCGTTAGAAATATAAAATATCCTCAAAACGGAGAGCATTTCTATGATACGTTCCATCATTTAGCTGTTGAGTGGACTCCCGATTTCATAAATATGTATCTTGACGGCGAGCTTTATCTTTCGCAGGATATTACCTCGGATGCATGGGCGGCCTTCAAGGAAACCACCTATGTTGTATTTAGCTGTACTGTGCCTTCGGGGGATTACGCTAACGGAAATAATCCCGGCAGTATAATCACCAATCAGGGAGTTAACCAATATGCTGCTGCAAGGCTGTTTGACAGAAACGGCGACGGCAGGATCGATATAAACGATTTTTGTGAAAAGCAGTATGTTGACTATTTGAGACTTTATCAGATAAATTCGCGTAAATATTCACTTAGCGCAAAATAGATTAAAACTTTATGAGGTATAACGGATGAACAAATTTAAAAAAATTACGGCATTTATATTATCCTTGACTTTGGTTTTAATACCGCTCAATGCTGAAAAAACGAATAATGTAAAGGCAGAAAGCTCATCCGTTATATCCGACGACGAATATTCAGCCTATAAAGCCGGCTTGAATTATCCCAATTCAACCGACGAGCTGGTTTTGGCTGACGGAGATTATTTGACCGTAGATAAGCAAAACGGCGCGGAATGGAGCTTTGATACAAAAGCTGATTTTAAATATAACATAAAGCTTGTTTTTGCTCCTACGGACGAGAATACAAACATTTATAAATATTCGCTTTTTATTGATAATTCGCTCCCCTTTAAAAGCTGCGAGGAATTAAAGCTTCGCACATATTGGGAGGATGACGGAGGAATAAGAACACTCACGAACGGGGATCAGGTAAATCCGCTTCAAAAATGCATTACCGAATTTACGGAGCAGACGGTTTCCGACCCTGACGGCATAGAAAATTCACCCTATGAATTTATGCTGAGCGCCGGTAGGCACACAATTAAAATCGTATCGCTCGGCAAGGCCTTTAAAATTCAAAGGATCATACTTTCACCCGTAGAGGAAATTAAGAAATACAGCGAAGTATCGCAGGAATACAAAAATTATAAAAATTATGGCGGTAAGCAAATTGTAATTGAAGCCGAGAATGCGCTTTATAAGAACGAATATTCACTAACCTCTAAGAGCGACAATTCTACAGCGGGTATTTCGCCGTCAAGTCCTACCAATTCGCTTATAAATTATATAGGCGGAACAAATTGGAAGGAGCAGGGCACCGAAATCGTTTGGAATTTGGCAGTAGAGAAGGACGGACTTTATAAAGTAGGCTTTGCCTTTAAGCAAAGCTATGTTACAGACGGCTTGGTTTACAGAAACCTTAAAATCGACGGTAAAACTCCGTTTTATGAGGCGGGGAACATACCCTTTGCCTATTCTTCAAAATGGCAGTTTAAAGAATTTAAAGATGAAGAAGGCAGCGATTATTTAATTTATTTGACCGCGGGCAGCCATAAGCTTTCGCTTTCCGTTACCCTTTCCGATACCGCCGAGGTCTTTAAAAGACTGAAAGAGGTTGTATCTGCCTTGGGCGATCTTTACCTCGATATTGTAATGATTACAGGCGAGGATCCGGATACTAACCGTGACTATGAGCTTCATAAGCAGATCCCCGAATTCGAGGAAACCTTGACCGACAGCCTTAAAAAGCTGAATGCCTTATCAAAGGATCTAAACGGGAATTTAAAGGTTAACGGCGAGCTTAACGGCGCGGTTAAAAATATGTCAAGGGTTATACAGAATATGCTTGACAATGTTTATGACGCACATTTGCAGGTTAAAAATTATTACACCGCACAGCAGACTCTAAGCACGTGGCTGTATGATATTAAGAATATGTCCTTGGCGTTAGATCAGATTATTTTAGCTTCTCCCCAAAAAGAGTTTGATACGCCGAAGGCGAGCTTTTTAGAAAGACTTAAATTTTTTATTATAAGATACAGCGAATCCTACAGTAAAAATTCGTCAACGGTAACGAGCAGTAAGGATAAAAGCTTAGATAACATTAAAATTTGGGTCAACTGGGGAAGAGATCAGGTTAAGGTTTTAAATTCACTTATTCAGGATAGCTTCACTCCGAAGTACGGGATCAACGTTACGGTCGAACAGGTAAACGCAACTCTTGTTCAGGGCGTTATTTCCGGTAATTCACCCGATCTGTACCTGCATATGGCAAGAACAGAGCCTGTAAACCTTGCTATGCGCGGCGTGCTTTATAATTTAAAGAATTTTGACGATTATGAAAAGGTTTTGGAGGAAAATTTCCAAAAAGGCTCAGATACGCCTTATCTTTATAAGGACGGCGCCTATGCCCTTCCGGATACGCAAAACTTTTTTGTAATGTTTTACAGAACGGATATTTTCGATAAACTGAGTCTTAACCCGCCGAAAACCTGGGAGGATTTCTTATCTGTAACCGGAATTTTACAGCGTAACAAAATGAACGCATATTTGCCGTATACAAAGCTTGGTGCGGCAGGTACCGTAAATATAGGAACCGGCGGACTTACAATTTTCCCCACTATGCTTATTCAGCGCGGAGAAAGTCTCTACAACAAGGAGTTTAACGCCACGAATTTGGCAAGTCCGATTTCGGTTGAAGCGTTCAAATTCTGGACCGAGTTCTATACGGATTACAGTCTTGATCAGGACGCAAACTTCTTTCAAAAATTCCGTGTAGGAACAATACCCATGGGAATTGCAAGCTATACGCAATGCCTGACATTCAGCGCCGGCGCACCTGAAATTGCGGGTAAATGGAGCATTGCCGAAATACCCGGTATAGCAGAAGAGGACGGCAGTATCAATAATATCTGCTCGGGAGCGGGCACGGGCGCCTCGATAATGAAATCAAGCAAAAATAAGGACGCGGCTTGGAATTTCCTCAAGTGGTGGACGTCGAGCGAAACTCAGTATCGATATTCCTCTGATGTTGAAGCAATTTTAGGGGAAACCGGCAGAGTGGGCACCGCAAATAAAAACGCGCTTCCGAGACTTGTTTGGGAGGATAATGAGATAGACGTAATTACCTCTCAATGGAGCAAGCTTCGCGAAATTCCCGAAGTGCCCGGAAGCTATTATGTTTCCCGTTCGATCGACCAAGCCTTTTGGGCAACTAAAAACGGTAATAAATCCGCAAAAGAGTCGATTGTTCATTGGTCGGAAGAAAGTAACAATGAAATCGCACGTAAGATTAAAGAATACGCAAATAAGGAGCAGTAGAATATGAAAAACAATAATAAATTTTTTACTGTTCTTAAGGAGCGGTGGCAGATATATTTGCTTATCGGACCGTTTTTGATTCTTTTTGTACTTATGACGGTTTTACCGATATTGTCCTCTGTTGTATTAAGCTTTTTCAATTATGATATGGTTTCGGCTCTGTCCTTCAGCGGGGTTGAAAACTATTTAAGAATGTTTATACAGGACGATATTTTTTGGACCATTCTTAAAAACACATTTATTTTGGCAATTCTAACGGGACCCACGGGCTTTTTGCTTTCCTTTGTTCTTGCCTGGATGATAAATGAGTTTAATCAGGGACTCAGGACGCTTCTTTCCTTTATGTTTTATGTGCCGTCGCTTGTAGGTAACGCGCTTTATGTTTGGACGGTAATCTTTTCAAGCGACAGCTACGGCTATATGAACAGCATTTTGCTTTCTTTGCGATTGATAACGCAGCCTAAGCAATGGTTTTCGGATTCAACGCTGATTGTTCCGATAGTTGTTATGATTCAATTATGGATGAGTATGGGTATATCCTTCCTTTCAAACATTTCGGGACTTCAAAATATCAATCCCGAACTTTTTGAAGCGGGTGCGGTTGACGGCATCAGAAACCGTTGGCAGGAGCTTTGGTATATAACGCTGCCCGGTATGAGAAATATGCTTTTTTTCAGTGCGGTTATGCAGATTGCAAGCGCTTTCTCAATCAGCAATATCGTAACAACTCTTGCAGGCTATCCTACGGTAGGATATGCTGCGGATACAGTGGTTTCATACCTTACGGATATAGGCTCCGTCAGGTATGAAATGGGTTATGCCTCTGCACTTTCGGTAGTGCTGTTTATAATTATGTTTGCTACAAGAGGCATTACCGTTAAATTACTTAAAAAGGTGGGTCAGTAATGAAAAAATTCAAGAAGATGCTGACCGATATGAGAAGAACCGAAAAGGTTCAGGTGCGAAAGTATACGCGTTCAAAATTCGGAAATTTTCTGTTTTTTGCCTTTCTGTTTTTGTTTGGTGCATTTTCGGTTTTACCGTTAATTTACAGTATCGTTACATCATTTAAGCCGCTTGACGAAATACTTGTTTTTCCGCCTGCAATGTTCACTGTAAAGCGTCCGACGCTTAATAATTATTTGGCGCTTCCGAATTTGATTTCCGGACTTAACGTACCCTTTTCAAGGTATCTTACAAACAGCCTTTTTATAAGTCTTGTCGGAACGGTTTTACACGTGCTTGCGGCAACTGCGGCAGCCTTTGTATTATCGAAGATCGATTTAAAATTCAAGAAAACGATATTTCTTGTAATTCAAACCTCCCTGCTTTTTAATGCTTATACCCTGAGCATTCCGCGTTACATCATATATAACGAGCTACATATAATAGATACCTATTGGGTTTATATTTTGCCGTTTATTCCGTCGTCTATGGGTGTGTTTTTGATGAAGCAGTATATAGACGGCTATATTCCCGACGCACTTTTAGAGGCGGCAAAAATAGACGGTGCAAGTTATCTCAGAATTTTCTGGCGCATTATTTTTCCGAATGTAAAGCCTTGTGTTTTAACGCTTGTTTTGTTTGCATTTCAAAGCATTTGGTCAACCGTGCCGACCGGTACAATTTTTAACGAGTCGCTGAAAACCCTGCCCACGGTAATGTCAACAATAGCAACCGGCGGAATTTCACGTTCGGGAGCGGCAATGGCGGCTACGGTTATTATGATGATACCGCCGATTTTGGTATACCTCATATCCCAAAGCAGCGTTAAGCAGAGTATGGGCAGTGCAGGTATTAAGGGGTAAAGCTATGAATAAAAAAATCAGCCTAATAAGGATTGCAAGCTTTCTCTTTGCGTTTGCCGTGCTTTTAAGCTTAAACGTATCAGCCGCACCTCAAAGGACCACCTCTGCAAAAACCGAGGAAAAGCCTTTTGAGACCTATACATATTGGCAAGACTTAGGGGCCGGCGAAAAAACAATGGTATACTGTAAGCCGATGTATAAGGTCAAAACGGTTATCAATGCAAACGTATTAAATATTCCGTCCTTCGGAAGTATCAATGATATTACAGCCGATAACGGAAAAATATATATACTTGACAGCACAAATTCAACAGTTTATGTACTTGAAGGCGATTATTCGCTTTATAAAAAAATCGATACCGTAACCTATAACGGCGAAAGGCTTTCATTTGACGGCGCAAACGGTATTTTTGTAAAGAATGAACAGATCTATATAGCCGACACAAAAAACGCAAGAATTTTAGCGCTTGATACGAACGGTAACGTTACGGCTTATTTAACCCTGCCGGAATCTAAGCTTATTCCCGATAATTTCAATTACAGTCCTATAAGGGTTGCGGTTGATTCAAGAGATTATATTTACATTGTAAGCGAAGGCTCGTATTACGGGGCGTTGGTTTATTCGCCTAAAATGGAATTTTTGGGATTTTACGGCGCGAATTCCGTTCCGGCGTCTGTCGGTGAAATTTTAACCGAATTTGTTACAAAGCTTTTTTCAACCAATGAAAAAAGAGCGGCTTCCGTAAGAGCGCTGCCCTATCAGTTTACGGATTTTGCAATAGGTCCGGGCGATTTCATTTATACGGTAACCTCTACAAACGAAAGCGCCGTTAAGGGTCAGGTAAAAAAGCTTAATCCGGGCGGTAAGGACGTTCTTAAAAAGAGCGATTATAATTTTGCGGATAATTCCGCAAAGCTTATTAAAAACGAAAATCTGAATTCAATAGACGTTGATTCCGACGGATTTTTTTATGCGCTTGACAGCGGTGTTTATAACCGTATCTTTTGGTACGATAAGGAATGCAACCTTATGTGCATATTCGGCGGAGGCACCAATTCGCAAACTCAAAAGGGAACGTTTTCAAAGGCGGATACGCTTGCAATAAACGGAACCGATATTGTGGTTTCCGATTCCGTAAACAAAAATATTACGGTATTTTCAATAACCGAATACGGTAAGACTGTGCGAAAGGCTCAAACAGCAACCTTAAACGATAATTACAGTGAAACCGCCGAAGAATGGAAAGAGATAATAAAGCTTGATAAGAATAATCAGCTGGCATACAGAGGACTTGCAAAGGCCTACTATTCCTCAGGCGACTATGATAAGGCGCTTGAATATGCGAAGTTAGGCGCGGATAAGGAAACCTATGCCGACGCCTTCAGTAAAGAAAGAACAAGATTTTTTGAAAAGAATTTTACTTTTGTTTTCTTACTGGTAATTTTTATTGCCGCGTTGGTTGCAGTGCTTATTCATATAAAGCGTAAAAAGAAAATTGTGCTTATTAAAAATGCAAAGCTTAGAAATATGCTCGAATGCATTCCGCATCCGTTTGAAAGCTTTAGGCTTGTTAAGGAAAAGGGATTAGGCTCTTTGCCCTTGGCGACCGCCGTTTTAGCGGTTTATTATATTATTTCCGCAATAAGCGATAAGGCTTCGGGCTTTGCCTTCAACCGTTTTGACGCCGAGAGCTATAATTCGTTTTACGTTTTGTTAAAAACGGTTGCGCTGGTTCTGCTCTTTGTGTCGGCAAACTGGCTTGTATGCGTTTTAATGGGCGGTATAGGTAAATTCAAAGAAATTTACATTGTTACCTGCTACAGCCTGCTGCCGATAGTTTTTGCGCAGATAGTTTATCTCTTAATGACGCATATACTTTCACCCGATGAATTTGCATTTATTACTATATTTAAAACAGTTTGTATTCTCTATACGTTTTTCATTTTAGCCGTTGGCGTTATGAAGGTACATAATTATGAGTTCGGCAAATTCGTCGGCACAACCGTTGTTACGGTGATAGCGATGATTATAATCGTTTTCCTAATATTTATGGTTTGCCTGTTGGCTCAGCAGGTTTACGGTTGGATAGCGACAGTATTTACCGAAATAAGATACCGATAGAAGGGGAGTAGAGCAATTGAAAAACAGATCATTCAGAATATTTGCGCTTTTGTTAGCTCTTATAACCCTTTTAGGCTTAACAGGCTGCGGAGACGATAAATCGCTTGTGACCTTTTTGAATTTCGGCGACCAAAGCTTTGATTCGGAGTATGTAAACGGCAAGGTATGTGAGAATGACAGGTTTGAGCTTAATTGGGACGACTCATTAAAGCGGGTAAGCTTTGCAGATAAGCAGAGCGGAGCGGTTTGGGGTCAAATACCTGCCGAGGCGCAAAACGGAGTTACCGAGAACGGCGTTAAAAAGAAAAACCACCCGCAGCTTGAATCTGCTTTGCAGGTGAACTATCAGGACCCGAAATCCTTTGATGAAATTACGCTGTATTCCTATACCGGGGCCGTTCAAGAGGGCGAAATTTACACCGAAAAGATCGATAACGGATTAAAGGTTATTTATGAATTTACCGAGTTTGATATAGCTGTGCCGGTTGAGTATACAATAGGCGAAGACTCCTTCGCGGTAACCGTTGATCCAAAGGAGATTGCAGAGGGGGAAGAGTATAAAGTAACCTCAGTAGCATTAGAACCTTTCCTTTGCGGATTGAAAAACAACTCCGAAAACAGCTTTCTTTTCATTCCCGACGGCTCAGGCGCAATTGTGGAACCCGTAGGCGAGCAGGCGGTCGGAAACGTGGGCTCCAAGGAGGTTTACGGCGGTGATTTAGCTTACAGAAAATTCGGTACGTCTACAACCTCAGAGCAAATCAAAATGCCGATTTTTGCCGCTAAAAAGGGCGACAGTGCAGTGCTTGGAGTCATCTCATCGGGAGCGCCGTCTGCAAGTATAAATTGGAATATTGGCTCAAACGATATCGGTTATTCAACCGTTTACCCATCATTCCGTATAAGAGGCTTTAAAAATATTGAAAGACCCGAAAATTTCATAACCACCACAACGCTCGGTAATTTTAAGGTTTTTGATAAGGGTATTTTAACCACGCCCGTTAAAGCGGAATATTTTGTTTTAAGCGGCGAAAAAGCAAGCGTTTACGGTATGGCGGAAAAATACCGCGACTATTTAAAGGGAAATTTCGGGCTTGAAAGAACCGAAAATAAAGAGGTTGACGCAAGCTTTAAAATCATCGGCGCGACCCTTCAGCCGGATTTTATCTTAGGTATTCCCACAACAAAGCTTTTCCCCCTTACAACGGCGGCGGAAGCGGAAAAAATTGCCGATGAGCTGTCGGAAAAAATCGGCAGTAACATAAATTTAAACCTTTTGGGGTTCGGTCAAAGCGGAGTGGACGCGCAAAAGGTTGCAGGCGGCTTTAAAACGGCAGGCAAGCTTGGAAATATGGAAAAGCTTTATTCTGCGCTTGATAAAAAAGGTATAAACGCTTTCCTTGATTATGACGTTATAGCCTTTAATAAATCGGGCGGCGGTTTTTCAAAGAAGGACGCCGCGGTATATTCAAGCGGTATGAGTATAACATATACAAGCTTTGACACCGTGAGCAAGGCTTCAAACGACGACAGATTTTACTTGCTTTCAAGAAGTAATTTAAACCGCGCTGTTGAAAAAATAATAAAGGTTTCAGCAAAAAATGGCGTTTCGGGAATTTCATTAAATTCTCTTGGCGGTACGGTTTATTCCGATTATGCAAATCAGGAAACATATCTGGCAAACAATATGGAAAATGACGTTGCAAAGCTTTTTGCGGATGTTAAAAAGGGCGGATATAAGCTGCTTACCGCTTCGGCAAACAGCTACGCGGCGGTAAATGCAGACTTTGTGAACGACGCTCCGATATATTCCTCGGATAATATCGCGTTCGACTTTGACGTTCCGTTTTATGAGCTTGTATTCAAGGGCTATGTTCCGCTAAGCTCGGTATCGATAAATCTCTGTTCTGATAAAGACAATGCGATACTTCGCTGTGCGGAAAGCGGAATTTCTCCTTCATACACGGTTTACGGCAATTTCAAAAAAGAACTTGTTACAAACGATAATACGTTTATCTTCGGCTCAGGCTTTGACGGTATTAAGAAAGATATTTACAGCGCCGTAAATAAAGCTAAGGATTATTTGAAGCTGACGGGAAATGCCGAGATCGTCGGTTATGAAATAATAAATAAGGACGTCCGCATTACAAGGTTTGCAGGCGGCGGATACACGGTTGTAAATTACGGCGAGGCTCCTGTTGCCACACAATACGGCGAGGTTGCGGCAGGGGGCTATATATACGGGAGGGAAGGATAATGAAAAAGCGCAAGGTCAAGAGTCTTGAAGCCTTAAAATCCCGTTACGGATATATCTTTCTTGCCCCTTGGATAGTCGGTATGCTGATTTTCTTTATCGTGCCGATTGTACAGTCCGCATATTTTTCCTTTGCCGATATAACAATAGGCGACGGCGCCGTAACAAGATTTGTGGGGCTTGAGAACATCAAGTATTTGCTGTTTAAAGATACAAAGTATGTAAATAATCTTATTGCGGCATTTACGGATATGTTTATTTCGGTTCCGTTTATACTGCTTGTAAGTCTTATTTTGGCGGTGCTGCTGAACAATAAGTTCAGGGGAAGATTATTCTTCCGTTCACTGTTCTTTTTACCTGTAATAATTGCAGGCGGTTCGGTTTTGGATCTTTATTTAAGCGCGGCGTCCGGAAACGCCACAGAGGTTGCGGTTAATGAATCGGTTTCCTTCGGAATGGTTGATTTTTCGGCGATTTTCTCGGCACTGAACCTGCCGGCGGCGGTTGAAACCTATCTTTCGGTAGGGCTTGATAACCTGTTTATGCTGGTTTGGCAAAGCGGAATTCAGATAATTCTGTTTATTGCGGGGCTCCAGTCGATTCCCGATCTGCTTTACGAGGTATCCGAGGTTGAGGGAGCGACCAAATGGGAGGAATTTTGGTTTATAACTCTTCCGAGTCTCGGCAGAACAATGTTTCTTGTAATAGTTTTCACAATCGTTGAAAACATAACAAAAAGCAGCAATAAGGTAATAGAACAGGGCTATAAGTTTTTCAATTCACTGGCATTCGGCAGAGGATCGGCGGCACTTTGGCTTTACTTCCTTGTTGTAGGTATAATTGTGGCGCTGATCTTATTTATCTACAATAAGAAGCTTTTAAGGAGGTGGAGTTAAATGACTTCAAAAGCAGGTTACAGCAGTACGCTTCTCCGCCGAAAGGCTTCAGCCGCAATAATTTACTTGGCAAGGCTTTTGATCCTTACAATTGTAGGCTATATTGTTTTATACCCGTTCTTTTATATGCTTGTGACGGCGATCAAGGATACGGACGCAATGCTTGATGTAGAGCATATTTGGATCCCCGTAACCTACAGCCTTAAAAGCTTTAAGGAAATTTTCGAGCTGTTGGATTTCGGAACGGCGCTGAAGCAAACCTTCCTTGTTCAAATTTCAAGCGCGGCAATAGAAACCTTTGTATGCGCCTTCGTTGCATACGGCTTTGCGAGGTTTAAATTTAAGGGTAAGCCGATATGCACGTTTTTCCTTATACTTTCCTTGCTTGTTCCTATTCAGATGTACAGTCTTTCAATGTCTGTAAACTACCGAAATCTTCATTTATTCAACACACCGTTTGTATATTGGCTGCCGTCTCTTTTAGGCGTCGGTATCAGAAGCGGTATGATGATATTTATTTATCAGCAGTTTTTCGTTAATCTGCCTAAGGAATTGGAGGACGCGGCTTATATCGACGGCGCAGGTCCCGTGAGGACATATTTTTCAATTGCTTTGCCGTCGTCAAGCGTGGTTTTGGTTACGGTTTCGGTGCTTTCCTTTGTTTGGCATTGGAATGAATATTATCTCGCTTCACTTACCTTTTTATCCGATTCGGCGCCGCTTGCAATGGTTTTAAGCTTCCTTAAGGTCTATTTAAAGCAGGTCGGTATATACGAGGGCTGGCCGGAATATGCGTCCTTAGTCAGTGCGGCGTGCTTAATGTATGTAATAATTCCTCTTATACTCTATATGATTTTCCAACGGAAATTTGTCCGTTCGATAGACAGAGTGGGTATAACGGGATAAATTAAGGTAATATGCCCGAAAGAGCTATTATAAACGGCAGAATTTTATTTAAGCGAAAGTATATTTGCACGCCTTGCGGCGCTTGCAATAACTGAATGTCTGTCATTCTGAGCGCGGAGCGCGAAAGAATCCGTAATACTCTAAAGAGAAAGAACGGATTGCCGCAGCCGTTTACACATCTCGCCTGCCGGCTCGGTCGGTGCTTCTGCCTTGCAGAGGTGTCCACCGGACACCCGCGCCTTCGCAATGACGAGAAAGGAGGAACGGATTGCCGCACGCCTTGCGGCGCTTGCAATGACGGGTAGCCTAACAATATCGGCAAATATATTGTAACAAAGGAGATAAAATTATGAAAAAAGCATTATCAATTTTATTATCAGGCGTTTTACTTATGGCGGTAATGATAGCGGTACCGTTCACCGCCTCGGCTGCAACCGATAGGGAGATCGATTTGTCAAATTCGAATTTATTAACTACTAATGAAACTACTATGACATACGAAGGCGGAATATTAAAGTTTACTGTAGCAAATTGGTATGGCGCTATTGCTAATAAGCAACCCATAAAAGATGTCGGCAGTATATCAACAACATGTAAAGAGATAGGCTTAAGAGATGCAGATAACGCATTGGTACGGCTTGAAAGCGGCAAAAAGTATGCAGTAACATTGAATTACAAGTTTGTTAATAATAATAATAATAATAATAAAATAGGACATCTGCCGCAGATTGCCATCGGTTATGACAGTACCGCAAATGCATCATCAACCTCTGCCGGTAATTTTTATGTAGCTGCCGTCAAAAATCATGTACTGACTGACAAAGAAAACAGTTATTACCTAAGTGCTGTAATAGAAGGAAAAGACAAGCCGCTTAGAATAGCTTTTTCCGGCGTTTGGAAATTTGAAATCAATTCAATTCTGTTACAGGAAATTGACGCGACTGCAGAAAATCAGGTTACCGTTGTATACTGTGACGGCGGCGAGTATAAAGCCGAGTTTGCAGCAGAAGGCGGAGCTTTAAAAACCCCTGTTAAGGACGGTATGGCATTCGCCGGTTGGTATTTGGAACCCGATTTCAGCGGCAAAAAGGTTACAACCGCAAGCGCAGACGCGGTGCTTTACGCTAAATGGGCCATAAAAACTGACCTAAATATCGATTTGTCAAACTCGAATTTATTAACTACTAATGAAACTACTATGACATACGAAGGCGGAATATTAAAGTTTACTGTAGCAAATTGGTATGGCGCTATTGCTAATAAGCAACCCATAAAAGATGTCGGCAGTATATCAACAACATGTAAAGAGATAGGCTTAAGAGATGCAGATAACGCATTGGTACGGCTTGAAAGCGGCAAAAAGTATGCAGTAACATTGAATTACAAGTTTGTTAATAATAATAATAATAATAATAAAATAGGACATCTGCCGCAGATTGCCATCGGTTATGACAGTACCGCAAATGCATCATCAACCTCTGCCGGTAATTTTTATGTAGCTGCCGTCAAAAATCATGTACTGACTGACAAAGAAAACAGTTATTACCTAAGTGCTGTAATAGAAGGAAAAGACAAGCCGCTTAGAATAGCTTTTTCCGGCGTTTGGAAATTTGAAATCAATTCAATTCTGTTACAGGAAATTGACGCGGACGCGGAAAATCAGGTAACCGTTGTATACTGCGACGGCGGCGAATATAAAGCCGAGTTTGAAACCGCAGGCGAAGCTTTAAAAACCCCCGTTAAGGACGGTATGGCATTCTCCGGTTGGTATTCGGAACCCGATTTCAGCGGAGCAAAGGTTACAGCCGCAAGCGCAGGCGCCGTGCTTTACGCTAAATGGATCAACCCGATAGAAGGCGACCTAAACGAAGACGGGGTTGCCGATATCAGAGATCTTGTAATGCTTAAAGAGGCGGTAATAAATCAGGATACAGATATGAAATATGATTTAGACGGCGATTCTAAACCTGCAACGGAAGACGACCTTTTATTCCTCAAAAAATTACTTTTGGGTATAACCGTGTAATACCGTTTAAAAAATCAGGCAAAATAAATTAAGTCGGCAGTATATATCCGATCTACGCATTAAAATTTAATATTTTTCGTTTAAAACGGGAAGCTTGCGGTATGATAGCTACATAAGGCGACGGCTTTGCAAAGATTTCTTGCAAGAATTTTCGCTTCGTGGTATAATAACTTTATGTCGGCGGCGGACAGCCGCCGACACGCATACTGCGTTTGAAAATCAGAGATTTTCGTATAAAAACATTGAACGGCTAAAAAGGAATTCCTCGGAATTCCGAACGGCGCTGCTGTTTACAGAGCCTACGCTCTGTTTTTATGGTATAATACCTGTAAATAAGCTTCCGGAGATGATATTTTGGCATTTTACGTTTTGCATTTTTTGAATTCGGCTAAAAAACTTTCCAATGAGCTAAGCTTTTTCTATCGTAACGATGTTATCGTAAAAAGAATGGCGGATATTTACCGAAAAAAGCTAAAGGTTATTGACACCTTTTCTTTTGATGAATTTATTTCGTCGGCCGCTCACGATGAAGAGGCAGTTGCGTTTTTTGTAAAAACCAAAATTGATTTGGACGATTACAGCGAATGGGTAATTGAAAAATGCTACGAAAAGAATATTCCGGTAATATTAAAGGATGACTTTTTAAACGTTCCGTTTAATATCAGGCACGCCAATATAATAAGCAACGATATAGCCGATAAGTCAAATATAATTCTTAATTACTGCGTAACAAATAACAGAAGAAATTTGGCGCTGTACGGCTTAAATCCCCGTTCGAATGCCGATACGAAATTGGCAGAGGGAATATATCAAAGGTGGACGGCGCTTGACATTGACGATATTTATACGGTTGTAAACGGTCTTGACAGCTGCTATGAAAGCTTTTTTGAAAATCGGGATAAATATGACGTTGTTATTTTGGTGAACGACCTTGTAGCTGTTGATTTGATAGAAAGACTTAAGCACAGCGACCCAGAATACATTGAAAAAACCTTTTTTATCGGTTCAATGAACAGCTTGTTGTCAAGGCTTTATTATCCGTCGCTTACGTCCTCAAGCTATAAACAGACCTCCGGGGCAATAATGCTTTACAGATTATATGAGCTTTGCGTTAAAAACAGAAACGATTTCGGAAGTGTTAACATAATGCTCAAAAATTATTTCACTTCAAGAGACACTACCGCCAACATACCCTTTGAGCAGAGCACCGATTGCTTTAAGCCTACAAACCGAAAGCTCAATTTTGACAGCAGTGTTGAAGAAATAGAGACTCCCGAAATACCGATAATGATCGAAAGTATGCTAAGCTCAATTGATTTGAACGACCTGAAAATAATCGGTATGCTTATTCGCGGTAAAACCGCCTTGGAAATAGCCGACAGTCTTTTTATGTCTCTAAGCTCCGTAAAGCACAAAATGTCAAATTTATATAGGCTTCTCGACGTAAAGCGGAAAAAGGATTTTATAGATACGGTAAAGCCTTATATAAATTTGAAATATCTTGACGATTATATTAAGGAACAAAGTACAGTTTAAATAAAAAAATTATGAATAATTACACTCAACAAATTCAAAACCTTTTAAAGGAAATGACGCTGAGAGAAAAGCTTGCCCAAATGTCTCAAACGGTGGCGGGCTATCGCTGCTTTGAAAGAAACGGTGAAGAATTTGCTTTAAAAGACGAATTTAAAAATTTTATAAGAGATTACGGCGCTATGGGCGCTATCAGCAATTTTTTACGTGCCGACGGCTTCACACAGCATAATTGGGGGACGGGTATCGAGCCCCGCCACAGAGTTAAGTTTGCCAATATGATGCAAAAGTACATACTCGACAATGCAAGAGTGAAAATTCCCGTTCTTGTTGAGGTGGAAGCAAACCACGGCGTTCACGCTTTGGGCAGTACGGTTTTCCCCACAAATTTATGTATCGGTTCCTCCTTTAATCCCGGACTTTATTCCGAAATGATGGATACTGTCGGTAAAGAAATCGAGCTTTCGGCAAATCATATCGGATTTGTTACTATGCTTGATGTTGCCCGCGACCCTCGCTGGGGCAGAACGGAGGAGCTTTTTTCCGAAGACCCTTATTTGATTTCCGAATTTGCCAAAGCCGGCGTTGAGGGCTTCAAGAAAAACAATGCGCTTATTTGCTGTAAGCATTACTGCGCGGCAGGGGATTGCTTCGGCGGTATGAATACAGAGGAGGTTAATGTCGGAATAAGGGAGCTTCACGATATTCATTTACCTCCGACCGAGAAGGCTGTAAAAGCCGGCGCAGATATAATTATGGCGGCATACAACACGGTTGACGGCGTGCCGTGCCATATCAATTCCTACCTTCTAAGAGATGTTTTAAGAAAACAAATGGGATTTAAGGGAATAACCCTTTCCGACGGTTGGGCTGTTCCGAGAGTAATTGAACAAATGGGGCAGGACCCTGTAACGGGAGCTGCCAATGTTTTAAAGGCAGGCATTGATTTAAGCCTTGCCGACGCAGGCGCCTATTTAAAGCTTGAGGCTGCGGCAGAAGAAGGGCTTGCGGATATAAAGCTTATTGACGAGTCGGTAACGAGAATACTTGAAAAGAAATGCGAATTAGGACTTTTTGATAATCCCTATATTAAAGAGGACGACTCGCTTTCGGTATTTATTGAAAGCGGAATACAGAAAAAGTTAGCTTATGATATGGCGGCAGAATCTGTCGTATTACTTAAAAATAACGGCATATTACCTATAGACACTAACAAAAGGGTTGCCCTGATAGGCGAGCATGCGGCTGATATTTACTATCAGTTAGGCGACTATACGCCATTTGTAGACGATCAGGCAAGGGCTATTAAGGATGTCTTTAAGGAAACGCTCAATTTGTCGGGATTTACAAAGGGGTGGAGCTTTACAGGCGATACAGAGGACTTTGATAATGCTTTAAGGCTTTGCGAAGAATCCGATGTTATAATTGTAACAATAGGCGGAAGTACGGCGAAAAACAACTCAAATCTTACCTACGATTTTAATAACGGAGCGGCAATTAAGGCAAAAAAATTCCTTGACTGCGGAGAGGGTATGGATATTTCGGATATTTCATTACCCGGTAATCAGCTTGAATTGATAGAGATTCTCAAGAGAACCGGCAAGCCGATCATAGCTTTGCTTATTGCGGGCAGACCTTACGATATAACAAGAGTAAGCGAAATTGCCGACGCTGTGCTTACAGCGTGGTATCCGGGTGAAGAGGGAGGCCGTGCTTTGTCGGACATTTTAACGGGTAAGGTTAATCCGTCCGGTAAGCTTTCAGTATCTATTCCGTATGCACCCACCTGCCTGCCGGCATATTACAACCGCATCACAAGCGCACAGTCGTCGGTTTCCGATGATTGGGTAGTTAATACATACGGCGATAATAATAAAAGAGTTTTATATCCTTTCGGCTACGGACTTTCATATTCTGATTTTGAATACGTTTCAATGGAGGTTACCGAAAAGGGCGCTTGTTTGTTTGAAGTAAAAGCGGTAATCAGAAACGTATCGGATATCGGCGGCAAAGAGGCAATTCAGCTTTATATTCACGGAAAGGGCAATTCTGTTCGCCGCAGGGTTAAAGAATTAAAGGGCTTTAAAAAGATCTACATTGCCCCCCACAGCGAGCAAACCGTAACGTTTACATTGGGCTATGACGAGCTAAGGATTTTTTCTTGCAATAACAGGTATGAGCTTGAAAACGGTAAGGTTGAAATTTATATAGGTTCAGGGGATAATTTACCTCTCCGTACAGAAATTGAAATAAGGGTATAGGCAAACAAAAAGAGCGTTCTTCATTACATTTTTGCGAAGCTGCCGACAAATTATAATAACGAACAGAAAAAGCTGCAAATGCAGCAGCATAAGCGAAACAAAATAAAAAAACAGAGTGTTGTTAAAAGTAATTTCTCGATTACTATAACAACACCCCGAATGGAGCGGGTGATGGGTGAGGTTGCGAGCGCATCCTGCGGATGATACAGCGAGCAAAACGAAGCGCCGCGGTCGGCAGTTGCAAGCGGCAGCGCGGCAACAACGGGAACCGCAAGAGAGCGAACCGCAGGTTCGATTCCCGTATTTTCAAAAAACAAAAAAGCCGCTTGACAGCGACTTTTCTTTTGGAGCGGGTGATGGGAATCGAACCCACACGACCAGCTTGGAAGGCTGGGATTCTAGCCATTGAACTACACCCGCAGACAACAGAAATATAATAGCACATTTTTTTCTTTAAGTCAAGCTTTTTATACGAGGTTTTTGAAAATCCGAATTCAAGGCTTGACACCGCTTTAAAGCGGTGGTATAATAACCCTGCAATTAGGGAGCTTGATGAAACTCAGGCTGAGAGGAAGTCCGTTTTACTATGACTTCGACCTGTGACCTGATACGGATAATGCCGTCGTAGGAAAATACTTATAAGTATTGCCGCGTGCGCGTTACCGCACGCGGTTTTTTTATTCGCCGGGGAATTGCAAAGAAAAAAGGAGTGTTAAAAATGGAAACAACAAAAAAACCCGTTTACAAATTAACGGTAAGCGCCGTATTTGTAGCCCTCGCAACCGTGCTTAGCTTTATTAAGGTAATCAAAATGCCGCTGGGCGGCTCGGTAACCCTGCTTTCAATGCTGCCTGTGGTTATGATATCTGTAATGTTCGGGCTTAAATGGGGATTCGGCTCGGCATTTGTGTATGCCTTGGGACAGCTGGCGTTAGGTCTGCCGGAGGTTCTTACTTGGGGGCTTACGCCGGCTATGCTTATCGGTACGATTATGTTTGATTACATAATTGCCTTTACCGTTCTCGGTATTGCGGGAATTTTTGCCGATAAGGGCTACAAGGGTATTTGCGGCGGCGTTGCGCTTGCGGTATTTTTAAGGTTTGTAAGCCACTTTATTTCGGGGTACGTTATATTTAAAAATCTTGAGCAGTTTGAGATTTTCGGCGGAGTATTTACGGGCCGTCCCATACTTTATTCGGTTGCGTATAACGGCTTTTATATGTTGCCTGAGCTTATAATCACCACCGCCGCGGCAATGATACTGTTCCGTATGCCGCAGATAAGGAAGCTTGCAGGCAAAAATTAAGACTTGTCTTTTTTCCGTAAATTTGGTATAATATCTGCTGCGGAAAAGAGGCGAAAAACAGGTGCGTGATTTTTTAATACGCGTTAAAAACACATTTTTAAGCAAAAAATTTATAGGCTTTTGCCTTATAGGCATTGTTAATACCTTTAACACTGCGTTTTTTTCATGGCTTGCGCACCTTAAAATTCAGGAAAATATTTCGGCTTATATAGGGTATTTTATTTCGCTTACAATAAATTACGCGCTTAACAGCGCTATTGTTTTTAAAAAAAGGCTTTCCTTAAGAAAGTATCTTCGCTTTTTGCTTTCGTACGTTCCGAATTTGCTTATTTACACGCTTGCAAGTATGCTTACAATAAACGTGCTTAAAATAAATCAGTTTTGGGCAACGGCGATTGCAACAGCCGTAGGCGGACCGATAACCTTTGTGATAATAAAGCTTTTTGCCTTTGAAGGCTTGCCTAAAAAAGAAGATATAGATACATAATCGGTAATAAAAACCGATAATATATTTCGCGCTTTCTGTTTTGTTATTCTGAGCTTGTGAGAATTCACATTCTACTTGAAGGGGAACGGATTGCCGCGCACTTAACGGCGTTCGTAACGACAATTTTTTCGGTACACTAAAAAAATCGGACTGTTCAAACAGTCCGATTTTTGATTTATTTACTGCTTATTGAGCTCGGCTTTAAATTCTTCGTTTTGTTCGGGGTATGCCGAGAGCATAGGCTCTACGTCTTTACCCTTTTGGCGGTCGAAATAGTTTTTGGTTATACGTGCCACCTGACCCGAAAGAATAACGAGCGCCACAAGGTTAGGCAGCGCCATAAGCCCGTTAAAGGTATCGTCGAGCGCCCAGATAAGGTCAGAGCCTATAAGCGATGAAAACACTATAAGAAGTATAAATATTATTTTAAAAATAAGAACCGGTATTTTTCTTTTGCTTTCTGGCAAATGATGGAAGCAGAAGTCAACCGCCTTTTCGCCGTAATAGGACCATGCAAGCACCGTTGTAAAGGCAAAAAGCGGAAGAATTATTAAAAACGTAACCGTTCCGAAGGTTCCGAGGTTAGAGGAAAACGCGCTTAGCGCCGTTGCCGAGTCTGAAGCGCCTGCAAAATTACCTGCCGCGTCTGTTGTGCCGAAAAACGTACCGTTTTGGTATGCGCCCGAACCGATATTCGTTGTAAGAATTACAAGCGCGGTTAAGGTGCAGATAACAAACGTATCAAAAAATACCTCAAATATGCCCCAAAGTCCCTGCTTTACCGGCTCGCGAGTTTCCGAAGCGGAGTGCGCTATTACCGAAGAGCCGAGTCCCGCCTCGTTTGAGAAAACGCCGCGCGCAAGACCTTTTTTGATTATCTGCGAAAAGGCGAAGCCGCCTACTCCACCCGCAACCGCTTTAGAAGAAAACGCGCTTGTGAATATAAGGCGGAAGGTATCGGGTATTGCGGTATAATTTTTACCGATTATAACAAATGCCATGGCGATAAATAAAAGCGACATAAACGGAACAAGCATAGAGGCGATTCTTCCTATGCGCTTTATACCGCCTATAATTACAACAGCGGCAAGGAACGCAACTATTCCGCCGATTATAAGCTTAACCGCAGCAGAATCGTTATTAAGAACAGAGGTATAAGAGCCGGTTATTTTATTGGTTTGCACGCCGCTCATACCTACCGCCGCCAAAAGGCAGAATATTGCCGCCAGCATACCGAGCCAGCGCTGCTTAATACCGTAGGCTATGTAATAAAAGGCGCCGCCGCTGAAGCTGCCGTCCTTTTCCTTTTTGCGGTAATAAAGACCTAAAACATTTTCGGAATAGTTTGTAACCATACCGAAAAACGCGGATATCCACATCCAAAGCACCGCGCCCGGTCCGCCTGTGAGTATAGCAGAGGTAACGCCTATGATATTACCCGTACCGACGGTGCCCGAAATGGCAGCCGAGAACGCCTCGAACTGCGAAACGGCTTTTTTATCCCTGCCCTTTTTGCTTTTTTTCATATCCTTTACGGCAGGAACTATGGTACTGCTCATAGATTCGCCGAACTTGCGTACCTGCAATACCCTTGTTCTTACGGTGAGCAAAATGCCCGTACCTAAGATCATAATGATCATAGGTAAGCCCCATACAACGCCGTTGACCCAGTCGTTCACCTTGGTGACGGCTTCAATAAATGAATCCCACATAATTTTTTCTCCCCTTTTTAAAAATAAAAAAGAGCTGAACCTGAAAAAGCTCAACCCCGAATAAGCGCGGCTTTCACCGCGCAGTATTTTAAATAACTTCCGTCCTTTTGCCTGAGAGATTGGCGCTTTTTATAAAAACGCCTTGCACCTTCGGCATCCGTAATAGGATTTCTCCGGAGCGCTATCCGCATACAGTTTTATCGCGCCTTTGCGACACCTGAGAGTGTTACTCCTTCGGGAACGGAAGAACCGTAATTTCCTGCATACTTCACATAGCATATTAAATTTAATAATCAGTATATCATAATTCGACAAATATTGCAACTGTTTTTTTAAGACCGAGCCGTAATAAAAAGTTTTATAATGCCTGTTTAAAGGGGAGGCGGATTGCCACGCACCTAACGGCGGTCTCGCCTGCCGGCTCGGTCGGTGCTTCTGCTTCGCAGAGGTGTCCTCCGGACACCCGCACCGCAATGACGAAAAGACCTGTCATTCTGAACGCGAAGCGTGAAAGAATCCGTATTCCCCTTGAAAGGGAACGGATTGCCACAGCCGTTTACACGGCTTCGCAATGACAATTCGTTTATTTTGAACGTATGCCATACAAACTGAAAAGCTAAATTATTATGCAAGCCCAAATATTATAATAAGGTTTGTACTAAGCTTATGAAATAAAAAAGCTTTAATACCCGTAAAGCATTACGGAGATATTAAAGCTTTCAGTTTTTATTAAGCTATATGTGCCATATAGCTTAATATACTGTAAAACTATACGAACGGGGATACACAAGGGGAATCCCCTTGTGCCGTTTGTTGAGAGCGGAGATGTAATTGGTATTAAAAGCGCTGTTTGCTAAAATGTCCGCTCGAACAGGAAGGTTCGGAAACCCGTGTGGCTGGGTGTCCGACGGCTCTATTAAGTGCAACACGCGGGTGCCTGCGCGGCACGAGCGCAAAAAGACTTTATTTTTTTAAAAAGGGAAACGGATTGCCGCAGTCGCTTTGCTCCTTCGCAATGACGAAGAATGGGATAAACGGATTGCCACGCACCTAACTCACTCTTGCGGTGCCCAAAAGTTGTTATTCGCTTGGAGCGTGAACAACTTTTGACCGCGGCACCCGCCGTTGCTCGCTTTTTCCTGCACCGCAGCGAAAGCAACGTCACTCGCAATGACAGCGGCGTTTAGAGCATACGAAAAGGCTTTAACTCTTCGGCAAATAAAACGGAAGAGTTAAAGCCTTTATTTCCGCAAGGCGGTAAGCCGCCTTACGGTTTTTAATACTTCCTCGTTAAGCGCATTTTGCGCAATGCGCCATTCCCAGTTTCCCGAAGGCACGCCGGGAGTATTCAGCCTGTCGCACGAATCAAGCTGCAAATAGTCCTGCATTGGTATAATCACCGTTTCGGCTTTGGATCTCATAGCGTATGCTATAAGGCTTAAAACCGCAGAGCCGCTTTCGTCTGCCGGAACAAGGCGGGAAAACATAAGCCGTTCCCTTTCGCTTAGCTTTTCAAACCAGCCGCGCGTTGTGTCGTTATCGTGGGTTCCGGTGTAGCAAACGCAGTTTCTGCCGTAGTTTTTTGGCAGGAAGGGGTTGGAAAGATCGCTGTCGAACGCAAATTGCAGTACCTTCATATTAGGAAAGCCTGTTTCGGCAATAAGTCTTTCAACCTCCGGCGTGTCACCGCCTAAATCCTCCGCTATAATTTCGGCGGTTACGGCTTTATCCATAATGCGCCAAAACGGCATACCTACGCCCTTTTCCCACTTGCCGCATTTTGCGGTTTCGGCGCCGTAGGGTATTGTATAATAATCGGCAAACGCCCTGAAATGGTCTATTCTTATAACATCGTAAAGCCTTGCGTTATGCGAAAGGCGCATACGCCACCATGCGTAATCGTTTGTTTTTTGGTAATCCCAGTCGTATATCGGGTTGCCCCAAAGCTGACCGTCGCTTGAAAAAATATCGGGCGGAACGCCTGCCACAAGCACGGGCGTCATATCGCGGCCCAAACGGAAAATATCGGGATTGCTCCAAACGTCCGCGCTTTCAAGCTGAACATAAAACGGTATATCGCCTATTATTTTTATGCCGTTTTCGTTTGCATAAGCCTTAAGGCGAAAATACTGCGTGAAAAAGAAAAACTGCGTTATTTCGTAAAACAGAATTTCCTCGGCGTGGGTTTTCTTAAACCTTTCTATCGCCGCGGGGAAGCGGTATTTAAGCTCGTCGTTAAGCTCGGTAAAGCTTTTTTTGCGGTATACCGCCTTAAGAGCGGTAAACAGGGCGTAATCCTCTAACCAGTAGGCGTTTTCGCGCAGAAAGCTTTTAAAATCGCGGTTTTTAATATCAAAATTATCCGCCGCGCGCTTTATCAGCGGCAGCTTAAATTCACGCGCCGCCTTATAATCGGTGTTTTTGCCGAAATCGGGCTGCGTTATGTCGTCGGGATTTAAATATCCGTCGCGCGCCAGCATATCAAGGCTTATAAAAAGTATTTCGCCCGCAAAGGCGCTTGAAGAGCTGTAAGGCGCGTTGCCCCTGCCTACGGGGCAAAGGGGCAGTATCTGCCAGTATTTCTGCCCGCTTTTTTTAAGAAAATCCACAAAGTCGTAAGCCTCTGCCCCGAAATCGCCTATTCCGCCCTGCGACGGCAAAGACGCAATATGCATAAGCACGCCCGAAGCGCGCTCGCGTTTTATATCCTTATCCCTTAACAGCACCGGCTGCAACCCCTTTAATGATATATTTTTGACTTGAAAGATAAAAGGCTATTACCGGTATGACCGAAAGCACAAGCATTGCCATCATAGCGCCCATATCGACCGAGCCGTAGCCTCCCTTTAAATACTGTATGGCAACGGGCACGGTTTTATAATCCCTGCCTATTACAAGATAGGGCAGAAGATAGTCGTTCCATATCCACATAGCGTTTAAAATTGCCACGGTAACGGCGGTGGGCTTTAATATCGGCAAAACAATAAGCATAAAGGTTTGTATCGGGGAGCAGCCGTCTATTGTGGCGGCCTCCTCAATGCCGAGCGGCACGGTTTTTATAAACCCCGTAAACATAAACACCGAAAGCCCCGCGCCGAAGCCCAAATATATCAGTATTATACCAAAAGGATTGTCAAGATGCAACACGTTTGCGGTTTTTGACATTGTAAACATTACCATTTGAAACGGCACTATCATTGAAAAGACAAGCGAATAGTAAAGTATTTCGCAAAACGCGTTTTTAACGCGCACTATATACCACGCGCACATAGAGGTGCAGAGAATTATTATCGCAACCGAAAACACGGTTATAAAAAGCGACCAGCCGAGGGCTGTCGGGAAACCCGTGCTCTTAACGCCCGTTACGTAATTTGAAAAGCCTACAAATTCATCGCCGAGCGGCAGTGTGAACGGCGATGAATTTATTGAAAACTTTGCCTTAAAGGAGTTTATAAGCACAACCGCAACGGGGAAAACAAAGGCGGCGGCAAAGCCGACAAGCAATATAAAGCTTATAATATTGAATATTTTTTTGCCCATCAGCTTTCAACCTCTTTTCTTCTTGTAAGATACAGCTGCAAAAGCGATATTACCGCAACTATTATAAAGAATATTACCGCCTTTGCCTGCCCCACGCCCTCGTAGCCGGTTCTTGAATAAAAGGTGTTGTAAATATCAAGAGCCACCATTTGGGTGCGGTCGGACGGGGCGCCCGCGGTAAGCGCTAAGTTTTGGTCGAACAGCTTAAACGAGTTTGTTATGGTTAAAAACAGGCATATTGTTACAGAGGGCATAACGGACGGTATCGTTATTCTTGTAAGCACGGTAAAGGGGCCTGCGCCGTCTACCCTTGCCGCCTCTAAAATATCGTCCGGTATATTTTGTATGCCGGCTATATAAATGATCATCATATAGCCTATAAGCTGCCAGTGCATAAGAATTACCAGTCCCCAAAAGCCGTAAACGGGGCTTGAGGTTATAGAGTATCCGTATTTGTAAAGCACGCCGTTTATAATAACCTGCCAGATATAGCCAAGCACTATTCCGCCTATAAGGTTAGGCATAAAGAACACCGTGCGGAAAAAGTTTGTGCCGGGCAGATCCCTTGTAAACAGCAGCGCCAAAATAAAGGCTATAACGTTTATGCCTATTACCGCAACCACAGCAAACCTTACGGTAAACCAAAGCGAGTTTAAAAACAGGCGGTCGTCCGTAAAGGCTCTTATATAGTTTTTAAGGCCTATAAAGGTGGCGTCGGTTACCGTGCGGAATTCCGTAAACGAAAGCACAACGCCCATAACAAACGGTATTACAAAGGCGATTAAAAACGCCGCTAAGGTAGGCAGTACGAATACGGGAAACCAGCGTTTTACCGTTTTGTTCATTTACTTGCGTTCACTCTTCCATTTATTGGTTATTACTTTGTTTACGTCTTCCCATTTTTTGCTGCCCTGAACATAGTCGAGCAGCGCGTTGCCTACGTCCTTTTTATAAGCCTCGCTTGGGAACGAGGTGAATATCCACGGAATGTTTTTGTAGGAATTATCGTTTAAATAGCGCGAGATCTCTCTTGCGAGCGGATCGTCGGGCTGTTCGTTTTCGGAAAATGTGTTGAACGGGGTTATAAAGTTAAGCTTTTCGGTAACGTATTTTTTGCCGGTTTCGCTTGAAAACAGCCAGTAAAGAAAATCAAGCGAGTTTTTCTGCTGTTCCTCGGTTGCTTTTTTGTTTATTGCAAGGTAGTTTTCGGTACCTACGCATATTCCCTGACCTTTTTCACCCTCGATACCGGTATAAAGCGGCAGCATTTTAATGTCGTCCGACTTAACGGTGTTGCCCTTAACGCCCGATATCTGAGACCACGCCCAGTTTCCGTTCTGCACCATAGCGGCCTTGCCGAGCGCAAACTCCGACATTGAGTCCGCTACCGATTTAGAGCCTAAAAGGGTGGGCTTTGTTACGGAATTGTTTATATAAAGGTCAAAAAGCTTATCGAAATTTTCGGCGTATTTAAAGCTTATTTTCTTTGCGTCAAGCCCGAACAGAGTGGGATCGCCGTTTTCCTTTACCGATTCGCTGAATTCATAATAAAGCGGAACGTTTAAAAGGTGGGTCTGCCAGCGCCAGTCCTCACCCGACGCTAAGGAGGTAGAGGCGAAAACTCCCTCTATTCCGAGCGCCGAAAGATTGGCTGTCATATCCTCGACTACGGCTTTAAGCTTATCAAAGCTGTCTATTTCGCCTGCCGATTTAAGATCGGTCTTTTTATTGGGCAGCGCAAAGTATTTTTTCATTACGGCGTTGTTATATATTATGCCGTAGCCCTCTACAACATAGGGTACCGCGTACACGCCATCGCCCTCTTTAATTGCAAGGGATTTATCCGAAAGAATGTCGTACAGCTTGCTGTCCTTAATATCAAGGCAATAATCCTTCCAGCTGTTATAGCCGATAGGTCCGTTTACCTGAAATATGGTGGGCGCGCTTGATTTCGCAATTTCGGATTTCAGAGTTTGCTCGTAATTGTTTGCGGCGGCGGTAACCACCTTAACCTTTACGCCCTTTTCGTCCTCGTATTTTTTTGCAAGCTCTTCATATACGCTTGCGGATTCGGGCTTGAAGTTTAAAAAGTAAACCTCTGCCGTTTTCTTTTTGCCGCAGCCCGCCAAAGAGGAACAGGCGGCAACGCAAAGCAGTGATAAAAATAAAGAAATATACCTTTTCATAATTTACCTCCGGTTTTTATATTTCTTTTAATACCTTTCCACATTTTTTTAAAAAAATACAAAGACGGTAATATTAAGGACAACCTTTTCATATTATTTAGCGAGGTGAAAAAAATGGAAGACATACAAAAAACAAAAAAATTTGAAAGCGCACTGTACGGCGTTTGCGAAAATATAAGGGGCGTGCTTTTAAGGCTGCCCGACATTGTAAAGCAAAACGCCGAGGAAATAAGGCTTCGCTGCGGACTGCCCGTGGCGCTTACCGTTGCGGGCGAAACGGTTTTTGTTTTAAGAAACGGACAAACCTCTTTTTGTATTACGCGCGACCTTTTAAAAGCAGAAAAAAGCGATCTTGAGGAAAGCTTTAAGCTTTTGTGCCAAAGCTCGGTTTACGCCCACGGCGAAGAGCTTAAAAACGGCTTTGTTATTATGAAGCACGGTCACCGCGCCGGAATTTGCGGAACCCTTACCGAGAGCGGCGCGCTTTTGGACGTATCCTCTGTTAATATAAGAATAGCGCGCGAAATTTTAGGCGCGGCAAACGATATTGCAAGGTGCTATAACGGCGGCGGGCTTTTAATAGCGGGACCGCCCGGCAGCGGAAAAACCACCGTTTTGCGCGATCTTATAAGGCAGCTGTCGGGCGGTATGTGCAAAAAAAATTACCGTGTTGCGGTAATAGACAGCCGCGGCGAAATTTCGGGCAGTGCGGGCGGTACGGCACAGAACGATTTAGGCGCCTGCAGCGACGTGCTGCTGTGCGCGGATAAGGCGCTCGGTATTGAAATAGCGCTGCGCACCCTTTATCCCGATATTATAGCGTTTGACGAAATAGGCAGGCAGGAGGAATTAAAGCAGGTAAGCGAAAGCTTAAACGCAGGCGTTGATATTATTACCACGGCGCATATAGGAGGTCTCGACGATATAATGCGAAGAAGCGTGACGGCAGAGTTAATACAAAGCGGCGCGGTAAAGTGGGTTGCGGTTTTGCCGAAAATTCACGGCGGAACGGTTAAGCTTTTGGGCGCGGCGGAGCTTTTAAATGGCGTGGCTGTTTAAGGCGGCGGGGCTTACCGTTTTGTTTTGCGCCTGCTCGGCTTACGGCGTTTTAAAATCCTACAGCCTTAAAAAGCGGAAAAAAGCGCTTACGGAAATAATTTTTTCAATGACGGAGCTGAGGGACAGAATAAGAACGGGTGCGGGTGAGCTTGAAAAAATAATTGCTTTAAGCTTTGGCGATAAGGCGGTTTTTGAAAACGGTGCCGCAAAAATCAGCTGCGACGATATATCCTTGCGCGACAGGGAGCTGATAAACGAGCTTTTTTCCGGTATGGGTATGGCGGACGCCGAAACCGAATGCGGGCGGATAACGCTTTACATAACGCTTACGGAAAAGCAGTGCGCCGAGGCGGAAAAAAACTGCGCCGAGCTTTGCCGCCTTTATACCGCCTTTGGAGTGCTGTGCGGCGCGTTTCTTTGTATCTTCTTTTTGTAGGTGAAATAAATGGACGTTGATTTTATTTTCAGAATAGCCGCTATCGGCATAATAGTTACGGTGTTAAACTTAGTGCTTGTGCGGTCGGGCAGGGAGGATCAGGCGCTGCTTACCACGCTTGCGGGGCTTGTGGTGGTGCTGCTTATGGTTGTAAACGCAATAGCCGACCTGTTTTCCGCCGTTAAGGGACTTTTCGGGTTATAGCTATGGAAATTTTCAAAATACTTGCGGTTTGCGTTATTACCGCCGTTTTATCGCTTACGCTGAAACGGCAAAACGGCGAATACGCGCTTTTAATATCGCTTGCCGGTGGGATAACGGTAACGGTTTGCATTCTTAAAAGCATAGCCGCTCCGATAGGGTATTTAAAATCGCAGTTAAGCTTGTATTCGCTTTCGGCGGAATATTTTAAAATCGCCTTTAAGGCGCTCGGCATAGGCTATATAACCGGATTTATTGCCGACGCCTGCCGCGACAGCGGACAGTCATCGCTTGCGGGAAAGGCGGAGCTTGCGGGGAAATGCGCGGTGTTTATTATATCCCTGCCCTTAATAACGGGAATACTTAAAACGGCACTGGGGTTTTTGCAATGAAACATATAAAGCTTATTTTGGCAATAATGCTTTTTATTGCGGTTTTTACAGGCTTGGTATCTGCCGAAGGGGAAAAGGACAGCCTTTATAAAGAGCAGTATGAAACGGCGGGAGCCGACAGCCTGAGTGAAGCCCTGCCAGATGACACAAGACGCTATTTTGAAGAAAACGGCATCGACCCCGCCGATTACAGCTGGGTAAGCGTTATTACCGCGGATAACGTATTTTCCCACATATGGGGATTTTTAAAAAGCGGAGCCAAGGCACCCTTAAAGGCGGGCGCCGAGGTAACGGCTCTTATACTTATTGCCGCGGCGTTAAGCGCGGCGCAGCTTAAGGGCGGCAGTATAAACGCGGCGCTTTATGTTGCGGCGGCTGCTGCCGCAGGAGTTATAGCCGTGCCGGTGCTTTCCTCTGTTTCGGCGGCGGCAAACGCGCTTAAGGGCATTTCAACCTTTATGTTATCCTTTATACCCGTGTTTGCGGTAATAACCGCCGCGTCGGGAGCGGCGGCAACCTCCGCCTCAATGAGCGCGCTGCTGCTTACGGCGGCTCAGGGCGTTTCTTATATATCAAGCTTTGTAATAATGCCGCTTATGGGCGGATATATGGCGGTAAGCATAAGCGGCTCGGTTTCTCCGCTGCTTAAAAAATCCGGCATAGCCGTAATGATAAAACGGCTTGCTCTTTGGATAACGGCATTTGTCTCGGCGGTGTTTGTGGGAATATTAAGTATACAAACGGCGGTTAACGCCTCTGCCGACACCTTAAGCGCTAAGGCGGCAAAATTTATAATAGGCTCTTCGGTGCCGGTAGCGGGGGGCGTGCTGTCCGAGGCGCTCGGAACGGTTACGGCGTCGATGGGGCTTTTGAAATCATCGGTGGGTATTTACGGTGCGGTGGCGTGTGCGGGTGTGATATTACCGCTTATAGCCGAGCTGCTTGTGTGGCGCGCGGTGCTTTTTGTAACCGCCGCGGTTTCCGAGCTGTTTTCGCTTAACGTTATAGCCGAGATACTCCGCGCGGCGGATTCGGTTATTTCTACGCTTATAGGAATAATGCTTATTGCAGGCGCTATGTTTATTATATCGCTTGCAATAGTGGTAACGGCAGGTAAAACGCAATGAACGCATTAAACTCATTTATAACCGCTGTTTGCGCCGCCTGCGTAATAATAGGCGCGGCTTACCTTATCTGCCCTGACGGCAGTATGCAAAAGCCGGTAAAATATGTTTTAAGTCTTGTTTTTATCGCGGTTATAATTTCCGCCGTTCCGATAGCGCGCGTAAAATTCGATCTTAATTTTAACGCATATGAATACAGCGAAAAAACGGAAGACGAGCTTTTAATATCGGGCGCGGAATACGTTTACGGCTCGGTTTTAAAAAAAGCGGGCGTTAATTTTAATAAAATTACGGTTTGTACGGATAAAACCGAAAGCGGCGGCATAAGTATTATTAAGATAGCAGTTTCAACAAACGAACCAGAGTATAAGGTAAAGGAAGCGCTTAATGCCGCCGGTGTAAATTACGAGGTGACGGTGCAAAATGAATGAAACGTTTAAAAAAGCGGCAAACAAAATCAAAAACCCTAAATTTCTTTTAATAGCGGGCCTTGCGGGGATATTGCTTATCGCCCTTTCTTCGTTTACGGGGAATAAGGAAAAGGCGGCAAAAAAGCAGGCTTCAAGCGGTATTTCGGCAGAGGAATACAAGGCGGAGCTTGAAAGCGGCGTAAGGGAAATTGTAAAAGGAATTACGGGGGATAAAAGCGCCACGGTGGTGGTTACGCTTGAAAGCGGAATAAAATATTCCTACGCCGATACAAACGAAGGCTCAAGCGCGGATAAAACCGAAAGCAATTCAAAAAGCACAAGCAGCGAAAACAAGCAAAGCTATATAACCGTTAAAACCGCGGACGGCGGCGAGCAGGCGCTGCTTGTTACCGCCGAAATGCCCGAAGTACGCGGCGTGGCGGTGGTATGCAGGGGAGGGGACGACGAGCTGATAAACGAAAAAATCAAAAACGCCGTTACGGCGGCGCTTAACATCACTTCAAAAAGAGTATACATAGCAGGAGGAACCGACAATGAAAAAAGGTAAGGTATTCGGCAAAACACAAATTGCAGTAACGGTTATGGTGTTTGCGCTTGCGGGCGCTATCTGGCTTAATATGAAGTATACGCCGTCTTCCGGCAAATATTTGGGCGAGGCTTCGTATGTAAGCAATTCAAGCAAATCGGACGGAACGCTGCAAACATCGGCAAAAACCGACGAAAAGGCAGACGACTATTTTACCGAAACCAAAAAGGCGCGCGAAAAAGCGCGCAAGGAGGCTTCGGACAGCGTTACCGAAACGCTTAAAAATTCAAAGCTTACCGAGGAGGATAAAAAATCCGCCCTTGCAAAGGTAGAGGAAATGACGGGCAGAGCCGAAAGCGAAAGCAATATCGAGGCGCTGTTAAAGGCAAAGGGCTTTGAAAACGTGCTGGCGGTGCAAAGCGATACCGAAATAAGTATCGTTGTAAAATCAGAGGGGCTTACCTCGGCGCAGACGCTTCAGATACAGGACGTTGTAACCTCGCAGACGAACATACCGCTTTCGGGTATAAAAATAATTCCCGTAAAATAAAACTGTTGAGTTATTTTAAAAATGTGTTATAATAAGGATAAAGAGAAGATACAGGAGGTATATTCTATGGCAAATAATAAAACCGAGCTTTCGGTAAGCACCGACGTGCTTGAAAAAATGGCGGAGCTTGCCGCAAAAGAGGTTGAGGGCGTAGCCGGTCTTTCAAGAAGATCCATTGACCTTAAGGGAATTATGAAAAATAAAAACGCCTTTAAGGGCGTTAAGGTAGAAAATATTAACGGCGCAATTGAAATAAGCGCATATATATGCGTTAAGCAGGACGCAAAGGTAAAAGAGGTTGCCGAAAAGGTTCAGAAGAACATAAAAGATAAGCTGCAAACTATGACCGGCAACGCGGTAACGCGCGTTAACGTAAGTATTGCGGATATTGAAATTGAAGAAAACGAACCCGAAGAGCAATGAACCTTAAGCGGTCTGTATAATACAGGCCGCTTTTTGCAAGAATAAAAAACGAGGTGTTATTAAAATGGCTGTTGTTAATTTAACAAGCGAAAGCTTTGACGAGGAGGTATTGCTTTCCGGCAAGACCGTTTTGGTGGATTTTTACGCTGATTGGTGCGGCCCGTGCCGTATGGTATCCCCGATAGTAGAGGAAATATCCGAAGAAAGGGAAGACATAAAGGTCTGCAAGGTTAACGTAGACTCAGAGCCGGCGCTTGCGGCAAGGTTTTCCGTTTCGTCAATTCCCGCGCTTATGGTATTTAAAGAAGGAAAGGCGGTACGCAGCGAGGTAGGCGCCGCGCCGAAGACGGCAATTCTTTCTATGCTTGAATAAAATAAGGCTGTTAAAATAAATCCGCCGGATAAAAAGGGGAGCGGATTGCCGAGCTCGCTTTGCTCGCTCGCAATGACGAAATAGTTTGTCATTCTGAACGCGAAGCGTGAAAGAATCCGTAATCCCTTAAAGGAGGACGGATTGCCGCGCATCTTGCGGCGGTCTCACCTGTCGGCTCGGTCGGTGCTTTTGCTTCGCAGAGGTGTCCACCGGACACCCGCACCGCAATGACAAGGGGCAATGGCAGAGAATGTATTTGCCGGCATAACAAAAACGGGGGCTGTCTTATTAAGACAGCCCCCGAATTTTATCAATCCTCAAGACCCTTGCCGCAGCAGCGCTTATATTTTTTGCCGCTGCCGCAGGGGCAAAGCGCGTTTTTGCTTACAACGCCCTTACCCTTAACGGTTTGCGGCTTATCGCCGGTACCCGTTTCCTCGGCAACCTTTTCGCGCTTAACCTCCTCGTCGCGGCGAACGCGAACGGTAAGCACCAGCTTTGCGGTCTGCTCGCGAATGGTGTTGGTCATAGCCTCGAACATATCGTAGCTGTCGTTGCGGTATTCAACAACAGGGTCGTGCTGACCGTAAGCGCGAAGACCTATGCCCTGGCGGAGCTGATCCATAGCGTCTATATGATCCATCCAGTTGGTATCAACCGAGCGCAGCAGCATTACGCGCTCTATCTCGCGCATAATATCGCTGCCGAATTCCGCCTCGCGCTGCTCGTAGCGTGCGTGCGCCTCTGCCTTTAATTTTTCGGCAACCTCTTCTCTTGAGGTATTGCCGAGCTCTTCGGGTGTAAAGTGCAGGTCTTCGGGCGTTGTTATCCAGCCGAGGAAATATTCGCGCATACCGTTCAGATCCCAGTTATCGTGAACCGCGTCGTCCGCAAGATAAATCTTAGAGTATTCCTCGATAGTTTCGTCGATCATCTTAAGCACGGTATCCTTAAGGTTTTCGCCGTCAAGCACCTTGTTGCGCTGAGAGTAGATAAGCTCGCGCTGCTTGTTCATTACGTCGTCGTACTGGAGCACGTTTTTGCGTATGGCGAAGTTCATACCCTCTTTCTTCTTCTGGGCGCTTTCAATGGTGTGCGAAAGCATTTTGCTTTCAAGCGGGGTATCCTCTTCCACCTTTAGGGTGTCCATCATATTGGAAATACGCTCGCCGCCGAAAAGGCGCATAAGGTCGTCTTCAAGCGATACGTAAAATCTTGTGCTGCCGGGGTCGCCCTGGCGTCCCGCACGGCCGCGCAGCTGGTTATCGATACGTCTTGAATCGTGGCGTTCGGTGCCTATAATGCTAAGACCGCCCGCCGCGCGAACCTTATCTGCTTCGGGCGCTATTTCCGCCTTATATTTATCGTAATATTCCTTATATTTTTCACGGGCGGAGATTATGTCTTCGTCGTCCGTTTCGGCAAAGCCTGTGGCTTCGCTTATGATCTCTTCGCTTAAGCCGTCGTGGCGCAGCGCCGCCTTTGCAAGGTATTCTGCATTACCGCCGAGCATTATATCGGTACCGCGGCCCGCCATATTGGTGGCAATGGTAACGGCGCCCGGCATACCTGCCTGTGCTATAATTTCCGCCTCTTTTTCGTGGTGCTTTGCGTTAAGCACGTTGTGCTTTACGCCGCGGCGCTTAAGCATACCGGAAAGCAGCTCGGACTTTTCAATTGTAACCGTACCCACAAGCACGGGCTGCCCCTTTTCGTGGCGGGCTATAATATCGTCTATAACGGCGTTAAACTTTGATTTTTCGGTTTTATATACCACGTCGTTTTCGTCTATACGCGCTATCGGCTTGTTTGTGGGTATCTCGATAACGTCAAGCTTATATATTTCCTGAAACTCGGCTTCCTCGGTCATGGCGGTACCCGTCATACCCGAAAGCTTGCCGTAAAGCCTGAAGAAATTTTGGAACGTAATTGTAGCAAGGGTTTTTGATTCGCGCGCAACCTTAACGCCCTCTTTAGCCTCGATAGCCTGATGCAAACCCTCGTTATAGCGCCTGCCGTACATAAGGCGGCCGGTAAATTCGTCTACTATTATAACCTCGCCGTCTTTAACCACATAGTCAACGTCACGTTTCATAACGCCGTGGGCGCGTATAGCCTGATTTATATGGTGGGCTATCGCTATATTTTCGGTATCGTTAAGGTTTTCTATGCCGAAATATTCCTCTGCCTTTTTAACGCCCGAAGCGGTAAGGGTGGCGGTGTGCGCCTTTTCGTCTACAACATAGTCGCCATCGTAATTTGCGTCCTCGTCGCTTTCCTTATCGTCCATTTCCTTAACCTTTACCATTTTAAGGCTTAAAGCAAAGCGGTCGGCTTTTGTATAAAGATCGGTTGATTTATCGCTTTGACCCGAAATTATAAGCGGAGTTCTCGCCTCGTCTATAAGTATGGAGTCCACCTCGTCCACAATGGCGAAGTTATGGCCGCGCTGAACTTTCTGCTCTTTATAAATCACCATATTGTCGCGCAGGTAATCAAACCCAAGCTCGTTATTGGTGCAGTAGGTTATATCCGCATCGTATGCGGCTTTTTTCTCGTCGTGGTCCATTCCGTGAACTATAAGACCTACCGTAAGCCCCATAAAGCGGTAAAGCTTGCCCATCCACTCAGAGTCGCGCTTGGCAAGGTAATCGTTAACCGTTACAATATGCACGCCCTTGCCGGAAAGCGCGTTTAAGTACGCGGGCAGGGTGGCGACAAGGGTTTTGCCCTCGCCCGTTTTCATTTCGGCAATTCTGCCCTGATGAAGTATAATACCGCCTATTATCTGCACGGGAAAGTGCTTCATACCAAGCACTCGGCTTGCAGCCTCGCGGCAGGCGGCAAAGGCTTCTGGCATAATATCGTCAAGCGTTTCGCCGGCGTTAAGGCGTTCCTTAAATTCATCGGTCTTGTGCCTCAGCTCATCGTCCGTAAGCTTTTGGTATTCTTCGTCAAGCTCCAATACCTTAGCCTGTATCGGCTTTATTCTTTTAATTTCCTTTTCGCTGTAATTTCCGAACAGCGCTTTAATTAAACCCATTTCAATTACCTCTGTTTAAAATATATTTTATCGTTTTCGCGGTATAAGCCCGAAGTAAGGGTTATTTTACCGTCGCGGCCGATAAAAACCGCCTCGGCGTTATTATCTTTTAAAATTTCGGCGCTTTTTTCGTTGCCTACAAGCATACAAACGGTGGAAAGCGCGTCGCAGTCGCAGGAATTATCCCCTATAACCGTAACGGAAGCCAATTCGTTTTCAACGCCGTAACCCGTTTCGGGGTCTAATATATGGTGATAAATTTTACCGTTTTTTTCAATATACCTTTCGTATATACCCGAAGTGGCGGCGCTTTTGTCTTTTAATTTAACGGCGGCAACCGTTGTGTTTTCAAACGGTTTTTTTATTCCTACCGTAAATTCGCCCAGCGTTTTAACGTTTCCGCCTAAGTTTATAATCGCCCTTGTAACGCCGATTTCCTTAAAATAATCGTAAAGCTTATCGGCAATATAGCCCTTTGCAACAGCGCCTAAGTCAAGCTTTTTCCCGTTTGCCGAAATTTCGTTTCCGTTTACCGCAAGGCTGTGGTAATCTACGTTTTTAAGCGCCTCGGCTATTTCGTCGCGATCGGGTATTACCTGATTTTTAAAATCCCACAATTCCGATACGGGGCATATCGTAACATCGAACTTACCGCCCGATATATCCGAAAAATATATCGCGCGCTCTGTTAAAAACCGCGTATCGTCGGATACCGTAACAGGACCCTGTGAATTGTTAAGGCGGTAAACGTCGCTGCCTGCCGCCGTGCGGCTTAAGGTTTTTTCAAGCTCTTCGCAAAGCTTAAAAGCGCCGCTGAGGGTTTCGTTATCGCAGTCGGCCGAAAGGGTTACCGCGGTATCAAGCAAAAATCTTGTTTGCGAGTTTAAATTTTCGCCGCCGTTTGCATTACAGCCGCAAAGCAACAGCAAAAGCAGCATTATCGGCAAGGTTGTATTTTTTCTCATAGCCTTTATTATACAATGTCTTTCTTTTTTTGTAAAGATGTGTTAAAATCAAAATACGGAAATTTTCAAAAAATTTACTTTAGGGTGGCGGCAAAAATGTCAAAATTACTGAAAAAAGGCGATTTTATTATTATTTTTGCCGTAGCGCTTTTATCTGCGGTATCATTCGGCGCGGTTTTTTTATCGGGCGGCGGGGGAGAGACCGTTGTAATAACAAAAAACGGCGATACGGTATACGAGGGCTCGCTTTATTACAATAAAACCGTAAGGCTTAGCGGCAACACGGTGGTTATTAAAAACGGGGCGGTTAAAATGGAAAAAGCGGACTGTAAAAATCAAATCTGCGTTAAAACGGGCGAAATAAGAAAAAAGGGCGAAAGTATAATCTGCCTGCCCGGCAGAGTCACGGCGGAGATAAGGTAATGGCAAAAAAGGTTACGCTTTACGGAATTTTCACGGCGCTTGCCGTTATTTTCGGGTATATAGAGAGCCTGTTTTCCCTTAGCTTTATCGCGCCGGGTATAAAGCTCGGTCTTGCAAACGCGGTATGCCTTATTTTGCTTTTAAACGGCGACGTTAAGGGAGCGTTTTTTGTTAACACGGCAAGAATATTTTTATCGGCTTTGCTTTTTTCTTCGCCGTTTGCGCTTCTTTTTTCGTTTGCGGCGGGTACGGTCTCCTTACTTGCCGCATTTATGATATCGCGTCTTAAATCGGTTACCGCCGTAGGCTTCAGTATTGCAGGCGCGGCGGCGCATAACCTAACGCAGGTTTTTGTTGCGGCCTGTGTTTTAGGGCGCGGCGTGTGGTATTATCTGCCGTTTTTGCTTGCCGCCGCTATTGTCTGCGGCGGTACGGTCGGGGCGTTATCTTTAATTATTTTTAAAAAAATAAAGACAAATTTGAAATAATAGTGTATAATAGATTTAATATGCAATAAGGAGCGGTTTTTCTTATGTGTGGCTTTACGGGATTTACCAATTTTATAAAGGACGACGGCACGGTGCTCGGCCGTATGATGGACAGGATTGTTCACAGGGGACCAGACGCGTCCGGGCAGTTTGTCGATACGGATATTGCGCTCGGATTCAGGCGGCTCAGCATTATCGACCTTGCCGAGGGCGGTCAGCCTATGTTTAACGAGGACAAGTCGTTGGTGCTTGTTTTTAACGGCGAGATATATAATTTTAAGGAGCTTCGTGCGGAGCTGCTTGAAAAGGGGCATATTTTTGCCAATAATTCAGACAGCGAGGTGCTGCTTCACGGCTTTGAGGAATGGGGCGAAAGCATGGTGCCGCGCCTTCGCGGAATGTTTGCGTTCGTTATTTTCGACCGCCGTGACCGCTCGCTTTTTGCCGCGCGCGATATGTTCGGCATAAAGCCGTTTTACTATACCTTTATGGGTGAAAGCTTTATTTTCGGCTCGGAAATAAAGTCGTTTTTGGAGCACCCCGATTTTAAAAAGGAATTAAATGAGGAAGCGCTGGCGCATTACCTTTCGTTCCAGTATTCTCCTACCGAGGAAACGTTTTTCAAGGGCGTTTACAAGCTGCCGCCCGCGCATTATTTCACCTTTAAAAACGGCGAAATGAAGAAAACACGCTATTTTAAACCCGATTTCAACGCGCAGGACGGCGTGCTTGAATATTTTGCCGACCTTACCGATAAAGCGGTGCGCGAATCGGTTGCGGCGCATAAGATAGCCGACGTTGAGGTAGGCTCATTCCTTTCAAGCGGTATAGATTCAAGTTATATCGCCGAGGCGGCGAACGTTGACAAAACCTTTACCGTGGGCTTTGAAAGTCCCGACGGCGACAGGTATAACGAAATACACTTTGCAAAAAAATTCGCCGATACAATAGGCGTTGAAAATATTTCCAAAATTATAACTCCCGAAGAATACTGGGGCACCTTCCCGAAAATCCAGTACCATATGGACGAGCCGCTTGCCGACCCCGCCGCAATAGCGCTTTACTTTGTAAGTCAGCTTGCAAGCAAATATGTAAAGGTTGTAATGTCGGGCGAGGGTGCGGACGAGCTTTTCGGCGGCTACCGCATTTACCAAGAGCCGATAACCCTTACCGCTTACGATAAGCTGCCCTTCGGTATTCGCCGCGTTATTTCGAAAATCTGCGAGCATTTGCCGCAAAAGCACGGTATAAACTACCTTGTGCGCCGCGGTAAGACGATTGAGGAGCGGTTTATAGGCAACGCCTCGATTTTCAGCACTAAGGAGCGGAACGCTCTTTTAAAAAGCGATACCGCGAAAAAAGCCGTATCGCCGCAGGTGCTTTGCAGTAAATTTTATAACGAGGTTAAGGGTAAAGACGATATTACCAAAATGCAGTACCTTGATATAAATATGTGGCTTATGGGCGATATACTTTTAAAGGCAGATAAAACAAGTATGGCAAATTCGCTTGAGCTACGCGTGCCGTTTCTTGATAAAAAGGTTATGGAGCTGGCGGAGACCATACCGCTTAACTGCAGGGTAAGCACCAAAACCACAAAATTAGCGCTTAGAAAGGCCGCCGAGAAAACATTGCCTAAGCTAACTGCGGAAAAGGATAAATTAGGCTTCCCCGTACCGATAAGGGTATGGCTTAAGGAGGATAAATACTATAACACGGTAAAGGAAGAATTTACGGGGGAAATTGCGGATAAATTCTTTAACACCGAAAAATTGATTGCACTGCTTGACGGCCACCGTGCGGGAAAGGCGGATAACAGCCGCAAAATATGGACGGTTTACACGTTTATAATTTGGTATAAGCAATATTTTGCAGAGGTTTAATAAAAAAGGAGCGGAAATTTTCCGCTCCTTTGAGCGTGTCGAAAAAGTCGACACGCTCTTGGACGGGAATGCCGTTCGCTCGAA